>Ga0193964_1000158_pt1 | contig 33372 bp, 34 predicted proteins | sample FB_7_MG_FD_140323 | JGI IMG/M metagenome (GOLD analysis project Ga0193964, IMG submission 140323) | Microbial mat bacterial communities from the Broadkill River, Lewes, Delaware, United States - FB_7_MG | ecosystem: Environmental > Aquatic > Freshwater > River > Microbial mats | place: USA... | reverse complement strand
GTCGCCGGTGTGGCGAATACATGGGGTTATGGCGCTATGACCAATTCTTTAGGAGATATACAAAATGCGAAAGCAATTATTATTTTTGGAGCAAATCCTGCGGTGAATCACCCAGTTGGATTTCAACATTTCCTAAAAGCAAAAGAGAGAAACAACGCAAAGATTATTGTTATTGATCCAGTGTTTACAAAAACTGCTGCAAAAGCAGATCATTATTGTAGAATAAGACCAGGTACAGATATTCCATTTATGTATGGTATGTTACATATTATTTTCAAAAATGGTTGGCATGATGAGAAGTTTATAAACGATAGAGTATATGGTTTAGAAGATGTTATGGAAGAAGCAAAAAAATGGACTCCTGAAAAAGTAGAAGATGTAACAGGTATCTCTGCTGCACAACTTATACAGGTTACAACTTTATATGCGAAAACTTCACCAGGTACATTAATTTGGGCTATGGGTTTAACACAACATAATAATGGATCATCAAATACAAGAATGGCTCCAATACTACAACTTGCACTCGGAAATATGGGTGTTGAAGGTGGTGGAACAAATATTTTAAGAGGTCACGATAATGTTCAAGGTGCTACTGATATGGCATGTTTATCGGATACATTACCTGGATACTATGGATTGAGTGATGGTTCTTGGAAATATTTTGCTAAATCATGGGGTGTTGATTATGAATGGCTAAAAGGTCGATTTAACGGTAAAGAGTGGATGAACAAAAAAGGTTTCACACTTGCTAGATGGTGGGCTGGAGTTTTAGATGGTAAAAATGGAAATGACAAAATTCATAATGGCGGAACAAATTTAAAAAATTTAGTTGTTATGGGGAATGGTATCACATCTATTGCACAACAAGCGAAAGTAAAAGAGGGACTTGATAATTTAGAAATGTTAGTTCTTATAGATCCTTTTGTAAATGAAGCAGCTGTTTTAACTGATAAGCAAGATGATGTCTTTATTTTACCTGCAACTACACAATTTGAAACAAGTGGGACAGTTGTAGCAACAAATAGATCAGCACAATGGCGAACTCAAGTTATCGAACCAATGTATGAGTCAAAAACTGACCATGATATTTTATTTGAATTCTCAAAAAGACTTGGATTTTACGACGAGTATACTCGTGCTATGAAAATCAAGGAAAATAAAAAAGAATTTACATGGCCAGAAGATGCAACAGATGAGATTGCAAGAATTATTAAAACTATTGGTTTGACAGGATGGACTGCTAAGAGATTAAAAGAACATCAAGAAAATTGGCACATGTTTGATGAAGTGACAGGACGTGGATATGGTAAAATGAAAGGTGAGTACTATGGATTGCCATGGCCTTGTTGGACAGAAGATCATGCAGGTTCACCAGTATTGTACAATATCAATAAATCTGTCAAAGATGGTGGTATGGGATTTAGAAATAGATTTGGTTTAGAGCATGATGGAAATGATTTATTAGCAGGAAAAGGAAGTGCTCCTAAAAATTCTGTAAATAAAAATGGATATGCTGAGATTACCAAAGATAATATTGAATCTGTTTTAAACATTAAGTTGACAGCGGATGAGAAAAAAAGAATTGGTAAAAACTGGAAAGTGGATACTTCAAATATCATTGCCGAAAAATGTATGGAAGCAGGAATTGCCCCATATGGAAATGCAAAAGCTCGAGCAAAAGTATGGACTTTTCCTGATCAAATTCCTATGCATAGAGAGCCATTGCATTCTCCTAGAAAAGATTTGTCGGATAAGTATCCTACATTTGAAGATAAAGAGAATCATTTTAGAGTTGATACGCAGTATGTTTCGAGACAAAGTAAAAAAGATTGGTCAAAAGAGTTCCCTATTAATTTAGTAACTGCAAGATTGGTCAATATGAATGGTGCAGGTATGGAAAATAGAGCGAGTAAATATTTGGCTGCTTTAACTCCTGAAATGTTCTGTAATATCAATCCTGATTTAGCAGGAAGACATGGAATAAAAGATGGTTCAATGATGTGGATCCATTCACCAGAGGGTACAAAGATTAAAGTCAAAGCAAAATATTCTCATGCTGTAAGTGAAGATAGAGTTTGGCTTCCATTCCATTTTGCTGGTCATTTCCAAGGGGAGGATTTTTCTCATAAATATCCAAACGGTACAAAACCTTATGCGACAGGTGAAAGTGCAAATACTGTGACCAATTATGGTTACGACATTATTACACAAATCCCAGAAACTAAAGGTGGATTGTGTCGAATAGAATATGCGTAGGAGTTGGTTATGAGTGAAAATGCTAGATTAAAATTTTTCTGTGATGAAAATAGATGTATTGCTTGTGATGGTTGTTCAGTTGCATGTGCGGAAGCACATGAATTGCCATCAGGTATAAATAGACGAAAAGTTGTAACAATGAATGAAGGGATACAAGGGTTGGAATACTCTTTATCTATTGCTTGTATGCACTGTACAGATGCACCTTGTGAGCAAGTTTGTCCTGTGGATTGTTTTTATATAAGAGAAGATGGAATCGTTTTACATGATAAAGATACTTGTATAGGGTGTGCATATTGTTTATATGCGTGTCCATTTGGGGCACCACAATTTCCTCAAGATGGAGCTTTTTCTATGAAAGGTTCTATGGACAAATGTACTATGTGTGCAGGTGGTCCTGAAGAGACTAACTCTCATGAAGAGCGTGAGAAATATGGACAAAATAGAATCTCAGAGGGTAAAGTACCTGTATGTGCTGCTATGTGTTCTACAAAAGCTTTATTGGTTGGGGATTCACAAGAAGTTTCTAAAGTGTATAGAGAACGAATTTTAGCTGTTGGTCATAACAATACAACACAACCTTATGCTTGGGATCAAGCGTATGGATCAAAAATATAGGAATTATTATGAAAAGTAAACAAATAGTACTAATCATCCTAGCTTTATCAACATTTGCCTTTGGTGCAAATGCTGATAGTGCGATTTTTGGTAAGGATTTATTGATAAATATCTTAGGGTATGATCAAGTCGAGTCTTTACATTTAGGGTATTATTTTACAGTATTGCAAAGTGCCTATTTTAAACCAATATTTTTTGGTGTTTTAGTGGGTGTTCCTGCAATATTTTTTATCCATTATATGATAATTGGACCAATGATTTTTTCTCATGATAGAAAAAAGATATATGTGTTTAATGTATTTCATAGAATGATTCATACAATGGCAGGAATTGCATTTATATTATTAATCCCAACTGGATTATTATTGATATTTGGTTCAACATTTGGTGGAGGAGAATTTATACGAATTGCAAAAGAGATACATGCAATTTCGACAATACTCTTTATCGTTTGTATTATACCAATGTTTTTTATGTGGCTAAAAGAGATGATACCTTGTATGGATGATATTAAGTGGATGATGATTGTTGGTGGATATTTAAATAAAAGAAAGGATCCTGTCCCAGCAGGTAAGTTCAATGCAGGGCAAAAAATGTGGTTTTGGTTAGCTACTCTTGGTGGTTTTGTTATGATTGCTACTGGTGCTGCAATGTTTTTTCAAGACTTTAAAATTGACCTATTCGTATCATGGGGTTTAAGCCAAATTGACTTTTTAAGAGGAAGTGCTATTGTACACAATGTATTAGGAATGGCAGTTTTAGCTCTGTTTTTAACACATGTATATATGTCAGTATTTGCAATTAAAGGTGCGATTCATAGTATGATAACTGGATATAAAGAAGAGGAAGAAGTAGAGATACTTCATAGTAGTTTTTATAAAAAATTAAAAGAAAAAGATGAAGTTTAAAAATTTTTCAACCCTTTTAAAAAAGGGAAGAAAAGTTTTTATTTAGTTTTAAATGTGCAGTTTTCGCATATTAAAGAGTATACAATGTGCAAGATTTACATAAAAAAGGAAAATAGATGGATAATACCAAATATTTAAAAACAGTATTAATAGACAAAATTATTGAAAATGAAGCTACTCAAGTAGAAGATGTGACGATCGAAGAATCGAGACTCACACTTTACTTAAATGGAGAAAAAACTATATCAATGATGTGTATTCCTATAGATCAAGATGCACATGCTATTGGTTTCTTAATGAGTGAAAATGTTATATCTTCAATAGATGACATTGAAAGCATTGAGATAAAAGAAGAGGGACTAAGAGTTGACATTACAGCAACAATAAATGACAACTCATTAGAAAATCTTTACAAAGAAAAAACACTTGTAAGTGGATGTGGAGGAGGGGTAACTGGAAATGTTGAGACAAGTTTAGAGATCCCTTTTAATCAAACAGCATTTAAAGTGACACCACATACTATCTCTTCAGAGATAAAAATATTTTATCGTGAAAGTGAACTCTATTATCTCACAGGATGTGTACACAAAGCGATGATTTATTTGTTAGATGGTAATACTATAACAGCTGAAGATATTGGTCGACATAATGCTATAGATAAAGTAGTGGGAAAATGTAAATTACAAAAACTCGATACTACAAAATCTATACTTTTTGTTTCAGGAAGATTGAGCTCTGAGATGGTCACAAAAGCCGTCATGCATAGAGTACCTATCATCGTATCACGAACTGCACCTACCTATTTAGGGGTACAAACAGCACATAAACATGGGGTGACACTTATTGGATTTGCACGAGGAAAAAAGATGAATATCTATACTCATGCAGGAAGAGTTGATGTCTAGTACAGATGATAATTCAGAGTTTCAACTCAATGAATTACAAAAAAGCATCATAGATAAAAATCTTGATGAAGAAGGAAAACTTTCTTGTCTAAAAGCTTTTAGTGTTGCAAGAAAAATAGGATATAATAAATTGCAAATGTCTGCTATAACAAAAAGTATGGGTATACGAATATCAGACTGTGAATTAGGTGTATTTGGAAAGTTAAAATTTACCAATACAGATAAAAGCATTTATGAAAGTTTGGAAAAAAATTATAATTTTGTGAAAAAACTTGATTGTGAAAAATACTGGGAGGAAGCAAAACAGTATACTTTGCATGAAGTTGGATCGACAGTCAAACAGAGTGACTTTGAGGTTATAAATTGTCAACTTGGATGTTTTAAAGAGAAAAAAGGGAAGAAAAATGGAAGTTAAAGTAAAAGTTTGGATAGAAGATGATAAAAATAATTTGGTTTTTGGTGGTGGTAAAACGGAAATATTAGAATATATTAAAGAAACAGGTTCTATAGCAGAAGCTTCACAAAAAATTGGATTGAGTTATAAAAAAGCTTGGTCTCATATTCAAATACTAGAAAAATATATAGAAGATTCTTTAGTTATTACTCAAAAAGGTGGTGGTGAACAAGGTGGTACAAAATTGACTCCTAAAGCACTCGAGATCATAGAAAACTATAAAATACTTCAAAATGATGTCAAAGAGTTCACAAAAGGAAGATTTACAGAACTTTTTGAAAATAGTGAAACAGATATATTAAACTTAAAGAACTAATGATGGTAAAATTAAATGCAATTCACTATCCTTTTGTAGAGGATATAAATATACCAAAAGAATACTCTTTAGATATTTTAAAAAATAATGAATTGTATTTAGAAAAAGAGAAAGAGTTTTTAAAGAAATATTCTTTCTCTCACTTAAAAACATTTTCATTTACAAAAGATGGTTTTTTAGCTCTTTTATTAGAATTGAAAGATCAAGGCAATATTGCTATCTCTCTTGGGGAAACAAATGCTTTGGTAGAAGCTGGAAAAATGTATGAAACTCTTGGGTTCAAAATTTGTTGGATAGATTTGCAAAAAGAGGGTCAAATTAATTTTGAAACAATACAAAAATTAGACCTAGAATTTTTATTTGTATCTTCTTATATTATGGATACTTTTGTCCAAACAAACTTGGAAAAAGTAAAACAAGTTACAAATGCACAAATCATATCAAATGCAACGATAGAAAGTAATAGTTTTAGTGATGCAATCTATTTTGATCCGTATAAATTAACTGGATTTAATACAAGCGGTGTATTTTTAAGCCACGGATTATTACAAAAACAATCCATGGCTTTTATTGATACTGTAAGTGTATATCATCTATTTAATGCCTTAGAAAAGCAAAAAAATGTCTCTACACCTAAAAATAAATTTAAAATAATTTTAGAAGAGTTATTTGGTGACGATTTGTATTTTTTTGTAGATTCTGATACAACATTTGACTATACACTTCATTTTGCACTCAAACATTTAAAAGCGAGAGAATTGATAAGAACACTTGCATTAGATGAGATTTTGATCACAAATGGAGAGGGATGTTCTTTGGGACTTTCTCAACCATCTAAAATTGTACAGGCTATGGGCTATGAAGAAGATATAAGTAGAAATGGGATTAGTCTCTCTTTTTTTCAAGAGTTATCAGATGAAAACATAGAAAAAACATGTAAAATTATACATAAAAGATATAAACAAATTAGGATATTATCATGAAGAAATTAACATATTTAGAATATACAGATGCAGTAAAAAAGAGTCTCGAAAATGTAAAAGTGACTCAAAATGTAGAGTATGTTCCACTAGAAAATGCAATAGGAAGAGTATTTTCAAAAGATATAAATTGTCAAAAAAACATGCCATCTTTTAACAACTCAGCGATGGATGGTTTTGCTTTTAAAGCAGAAGATGCAGGAAAAAAACTTCAAGTTACAAGTGTCATATTTGCAGGGGATAACTCTGGTGTAAGTATAGAAAATGGTGAGTGTTGTAAAATTATGACAGGTGCTATGATACCTGAGGGTGCTGATACTATTATTCCTGTTGAAGATACTGTTTTTTTTGATGAAAAATATATGCAACTTCCAGATGATGTAAGAAAAGGTGATCATTATCGAGCAAAAGGGGAAGAATACAAAGAGGGTACTCCTATTTTCCAAAAAGGAGAATTGATAGATTCTTTTATGGCAGCAATTCTTGCGAGTCAAGGTATCACTATGGTTGAAGTATTTGCAAAATTGAAAATCGCTGTTTTATCTACAGGAAATGAGCTAAAAGAACCTTGGGAAAATGCAGAAGATCATCAGATTTATAACTCAAACTCTTATGCAATTATCTCTATGCTCAAAGAGCATAATTTTGATGCTAGTTATATAGGGGTTGTGCCTGATACTTTAGCAGATTCTATTGAATTTATAAAAAATTTAAAATCATATGACATTGTTATCACAACTGGTGGTATATCGATGGGTGATGCTGATTTTGTGGCAGAAGCATTTCAAACAAATGGTTTGGAAGTATTTTTTCATGGTGTCAATGTAAAACCAGGGCGACCTACAATGATGGGGATGATGGAAAATACTTTTGTGATGGCAATGCCAGGTAATCCACTCACAGCACTGATAAATACATATCTTTTATCTTTGCCAATTGTATATAAAAGTAGTGGAGCAAATAAGTATTATCATGATTTTATATATGCAAAAAATAGATCAGCATTTAAAGTACGTTCATCTCGTGCAAATGTTGTCCTTGGAAACTTACAAAATGGGGAGTTTCAAGTAACAAGAAATAATAAATATGGTTCAGGTATGTTAGCACCACTTGTAGAGAGTAACTGTGTGATGATAACACTTGCAGGTACTGAGTTTATAGATAAAGATGAGATGATTAAAATAATCCCTTTTGGTTTGGGACGTAATGATAGATCATCTGATGTGTATAATTAAGATAAAAACTATAATTTAAGTAAAGGAGAGTTATAAAATAATTCCAGTGAAGTGCAAGCTTGGTGTAAGCACTTTGATGTTGTCTATGACAAAACAAATTAATTAGGAGAAAAAATGAAGAAAATAATCGTATCAGCAATATTAGCAGGAGCATTAGCTACAACAGGATTGGCAAAAGATGCCTTAATGATGGCAACAACAACAAGTACAGACAATACAGGTCTTTTAGATTATTTAGCACCAAAGTTTGAAAAAGAAACAGGTGTAAATTTAAAATGGGTAGCAACAGGAACAGGAAAAGCTCTTAAAATGGGTGCAAATTGTGATGTAGATATTTTAATGGTTCACGCTCCAGCATCTGAAAAAAAATTCGTAGCAGCAGGTCATGGTGTTGATAGACAACAAGTTATGTATAATGATTTTGTAATAGTAGGTCCTAAAAAAGATCCAGCTATGGTTTTTGGTCTTACTCCTAGTGGAGCTCTCCAAAAAATAAAATCAAATAAATCAAACTTTTTTTCAAGAGGGGATAATTCAGGAACCAATAAAAAAGAGTTATCTTTATGGAAAAATGCAAAAGTAGATACAAAAGCTGAGTCTTCATGGTATGTACAAACAGGTCAAGGGATGTTAAGAACAATTAACATGGCATCTGAAAAAAATGGATATACTATGACAGATAGAGGAACTTGGATCAAATATATGTCACAACATAAAACTGACAATGCTTTAAAAGTTGTTGTTGAGGGTGATAAAACTTTATTTAACCAGTATTCAGTTTTGACTATCAATAAAAATCAATGTCCAAATGTAAATCCTCAGTTATCAAAAATATTTACTACATGGATTACAAACTCAGTAACACAAAAAACTATTGCTGATTTTAGACTTTTAGGTCAAGCATTATTTATTCCAAATGCAAAATAATTCATAAAAGGCTTTTATAAAAAATGAATTTATTCACTGATGGTTTTAATGAAGCTATAGAGTTACTTGTATCTGGAAATGAGAGTGTATATTCTGCTATTTCGACTACAATAACTGTATCTTCATGGTCTTTATTAATAAGTCTAGTCCTTGGGCTTCCTTTGGGTTTTGCCCTTGGATACTATAACTTTTTTGGTAAAGCAGTTGTGAGAACAATTGTAGATACTCTGTTGGCTTTGCCAACGGTTGTCATTGGACTTATTGCTTATACAATGCTTTCACAAGCTGGACCTTTTGGTGAATATAATTTATTATTTTCACAAGAAGCAATTATAATAGGTCAAATAGTTTTAGGTTTGCCTATTATTATTGCTTTAACTGCAACTCAAGTGGAGTCTGTAGATAAAAGATTGTACACCTCTTTAAAAGGGATTGGAGCGAGTTCTTACCAAATTTTGATAGCTACTTTAATAGAAGCACGATTTGGTATTATGACAGCTGCTATGACTGCATATGGAAGAATCATCACAGAGATTGGTATCTCTATGATGGTAGGTGGAAATATCAAATACCATACGAGAACAGTCACTACAGCAATTGCTTTAGAAACAGGCAAAGGGGAGTTTGTGACAGGTATTGCATTGGGTCTTGTTTTGTTTGCCGTTGCTTTAATTGTAAATATTGCATTATCAATGTTAAAAAGGAGCTGGACACAATGAGTTTTTTGTATACACTTCAAAATATTGAACAATATTATGATGGAAAAAAAGTATTAGATATAGAGGAATTAACCTTGCAATCTAACCAAATCATTGGTTTTTTTGGTCCCAATGGTAGTGGAAAATCTACACTACTTTCCCTTCTTTCTTTTATAAACAAACCCACATCAGGTGAGATTTTATTTCAAGGAGAGCATTATAATCAGCTTGATTTAGAAGTAAAACATAGTATAGTGATCCTTCCACAAAATCCATATCTTTTAAAACGAACCGTATTTGATAATATTGCGTACGGTTTAAAACTTCGGAAACAAACAGATGATTTGGAAAATAAAATAGAAGATGCACTCACTTTAGTAGGACTTGATAGCTCTTTTTCAAAAAGAAAATGGTCAGCACTTTCAGGGGGAGAAGCACAAAGAGTAGCGTTGGCTGCAAGGCTTATACTCAAACCAAAAGTATTGATTTTGGATGAACCTACTGTAGGTGTTGATTCAAATTCTGCACAGCTTATAAAAGAAGCTATTTTATTGGCAAAACAAAAATATAATACAACTATCCTCATCTCAAGTCATGATCATAATTGGCTCAATCATATCTGCGATCAAAGAATTGCACTTTTTCAAGGTGAATTAGTCCAAAGTGGAAATGTCAATCTTTTATTTGCACCATGGTCAAAAGATGAAAAAAGTAACCTCGTAAAAGTATTTTTGGATAAACAAGAACTTACGATACAAAATAGTAGTGACAAAAAAAGTGACTCTGTAGTGATGATAGACTCTGCATCTATTACGATTTGTAAAAAAGAGTGTGATGATATGATCAACCAAGATACACTTATGGGAACAGTATCATCGATACATCAAGAACCATTAAGTGGAAATATTTTAGTAGATTTTCTCATCTCAGGAGTAAGTTTTGTATGTAAACTCACCAGAAATGAGATGCAAGAACATTCACTACTTCCTGGGGATCATATCAATGTCAATATAGATACGAGTGATGTTTCTTGGATATAAGAGCTATATTTACTCTTATATTAGTTTTCTAAAACTCTTTTGCTTGTATCAAAAACCATCTCATAATAAAAGTTATTGTTATACTCAAATTCTTGAATTACATCAAGTCCTAGTTTTCTTTTGTGTGCTTCATATGATCGTGGGTTGATTTTATTTACAAAAGTTACTAAGATAGGGTATCTTTTAGACATCGATTCTAATGCAAAATCAAAAAGTCTTTCTAATAGTCCACTTCCTCTCATACTTTTATCGATACATACAGGACCATATTGATATGAGTTGTCAATACTAAGAGTTTTTTCTAAATAGCTTAAGTTTGGTAAATCTTTTATCATATGTGCAAACATTGGCCATTTTGACCAAAACTGCCAAGAAGCTGACATAACATATCCTAAAACTATATCATTTTCAGTAGCTATAAATAATCCTTGCTCCTCTTCTATAATGGACTGTAATTCTTCAACAGAAAATCCAGTGGTTACAAAACCATCTTTTTTATCAGCCTCATCTATTGTAGCTAATTGGTATTTTGCATGTAGTTTGAGTATATTTTCTATATCTGTAATTTCGGCTATTTTTAATTGCATCATTTCTCCATTTATTTTCATCTTTATTTATAATAGTTACCTTTAATATAACATATTTTCAGGTAACAATAACTCGTCTAGCTCTACTTTTGAGATCAACTCTTTTTCCAAAATAATATCATAAACTCTTCTATTTGAAGCTAGTGCTTCTTTGGCTATTGCAGAACAAGTTTCATATCCTAGTATTGGATTGAGATAGGTAATAATAGTGATCGAATTCAATACATTGTGCATACATACATCTTCATTTGCAGTGATACCTTTTATACATTTGTCTGCCAATGTATAAAATGATTTTCTCATCATATTTATAGAAGTAAAAAGTTTATACGCAATGAGTGGTTCAAAAACATTGAGCTGTAACTGTCCTCCCTCACACGCTATTGAGATAGTTGTATCTGCACCAATCACCTCAAAAGCTACTTGATTGACCACTTCTGGAATAACAGGATTAACTTTTCCTGGCATAATTGAAGAGCCTGGTTGTAAAGGGGGTAAATTAATTTCATTAAAACCAGCACGAGGACCAGAACTTAAAAGTCGCAAATCATTTGAGACTTTAGACATCTTAATAACAACTCTTTTTAACAATCCAGATACATGAACAAACACACCAGTATCTTGAGTAGCTTCAATTAAATCACCTGAATTATCAAAATCTACACCTGTAACTTTTCGTAAATTTTTTATTACCATTTTTCTATAATGATCTTTTGTATTGATACCAGTACCAATAGCAGTAGCCCCTAAATTTACCAATCGTAAAAGCTCTTGTGCTTCTCTAAGTCTATAAATATCTTCATCTACCATAATTGCATAGGTTTTAAACTCTTGTCCTAGAGTCATAGGAACTGCATCTTGAAGTTGTGTTCGCCCCATTTTTAAAACATGTTCAAATTCAACTGCTTTTTCATTGTATCTATCTCTTAAATATCGCAAAGAATCTTTGAGTTTATAAATAAGTTCGTGAAGTGTAAGTTTTATAGCAGTAGGGTAGGCATCATTTGTACTTTGTGACATATTGACATGGTTATTAGGATGGATAATATTATAAGAAGCTCTTGTATGTCCTAAAATTTCTAATGCTCTGTTGGCGATCACCTCATTGGCATTCATATTTGAAGAAGTTCCTGCTCCACCTTGAATAGGATCTACGATAAACTGTTCATGAAGTTTACCATCAATTATCTCATCACACGCTTGAACTATAGCATCTTTTTGTTCTAAAGAGAGATCTTCTAGTTCATAATTTGTAAGTGCACACGCTTTTTTAACTTTTGCTAGTGATATGATAAAAGTTGGAAAGAGTGAAATATTTGTATTTGTTATATCAAAATTATGTTTTGCTCGTAATGTTTGTATCCCATAGTATGCATGAATATCAATATTCATCTCCCCTAAAAAATCTTTTTCTATTCTGAATGCTGTTTCCATAATATCCTCTTTGTATATTTAAATTTTTCGCATTGTATCGTAATTTTTCAATAAAATGGTTACAAAATAATTAATATTTGTAACTAAAAAAACGTATCTATTGAGACAAGCTTTTTTAGGGATAAAAAAATAATTTATTTAGAAAAAACTTCTTTAACAGCTTTTCCAATATCTGCAGGTGTTTGCACTACAGTAACTCCAACAGCTGCAAGTGCTTCCATCTTCTCTTTAGCAGTTCCAGCAGTACCTGATATGATAGCTCCTGCATGACCCATTCGTTTCCCTTGAGGTGCTGTTTGACCAGCTATAAAAGCTACGACAGGCTTGGTGATATGTTCTTTTATATGTTTGGCAGCTTGTATCTCTAAATCTCCACCGATTTCACCTATCATCACGATAGCTTTTGTATCAACATCGTTTTCAAACATAGTCAGAAGCTGTTTAAAAGAGAGTCCAATGATAGGATCTCCACCGATACCAACAGCAGTAGTGATACCAAAACCTTCATTACATACTTGATTTGCACCTTCGTATGTAAGTGTTCCTGATTTTGAGATAAGTCCTACATTTCCTTTTTTAAAAATATTCCCAGGCATGATTCCTATTTTACATTCATCCGCTGTGATGATTCCTGGGCAGTTTGGTCCAATCATCATCATTCCATATTTATTGGCACACGCTTTTGCTGCTTGCATATCCAATGTAGGAGAACCCTCAGTAATAACAACAGCCAATTTGATACCTGCAACGGCAGCTTCCATAATAGCATCTGCCACAAAAGCAGGGGGTACAAATATCATGCTTGTTGTTGCTTGAGTAGCTTTTACAGCTTGAAAAACACTATCAAATACGGGTAAATCAAGATGAGTTTGACCCCCTTTATTTGGAGTTACACCTCCTACTATATTTGTACCATACGATATACACTGTTCTGAGTGAAAAGTAGCTTCTCTTCCTGTAAACCCTTGTACGATTACTTTTGTATCTTTGTTTATTAAAATTGCCATCTATAACCCTTATTTACTTTGTTTTGCAGCTTCAACTGCTTTTCTTGCACCATCACCTATATCATCAGCTGTTATAAGATTGGGGATATTTGCTTTTTCTAGGATAAACGCAGCTTCATCAGCATTTGTTCCATTGAGTCTTACAACTATAGGGACATTGACCTCTACCTCTTTTGTAGCTTCGATAATCCCTTTTGCAATTCTATCACATCGAACGATTCCACCAAAAATATTTATAAAAATAGCTTTTACATTTTTGTTTCTTAGTATGATTTCAAAACCTTTTGAAACTGTTTCTGGATTGGCATTTCCCCCTACATCCAAAAAGTTTGCAGGTTTCCCACCCATATAATTGATAGTATCCATAGTTCCCATCGCAAGTCCTGCGCCATTAACCATACATCCGATTTCACCATCAAGTGGGATATAAGAGAGTCCGTACAAACTCGCTTCTCTCTCATCTGGATCTTCTTCATGAATATCTCTCATCTCTTCAAATTCTGGATGTCGTGCCAGTGCTGAGTCATCAAATTGTACCTTGGCATCAAGTGCTAAAAAGCTTCCAATTTTTGTTTTGACTAAAGGATTGATCTCTACCATCTCAACATCATGTTTGATATAAAATTCATAGAGTGCTTTTAAAAAGTTTTGGAGTTTATACTGCTCTCTTTTATCTGTTATTTTGAGTGCAGAGATGAGTTCTCTCCCTTGATATGCTTGGTATCCAAAATCAGGATCGATTGGTATCTTGATGATCTTTTCAGGATATTTATGTGCGACAGTTTCTATCTCTACACCACCATCACTGAGTGCCATAATAATAGGCATCTCCAAAGCTCTATCTAAAACGATACTCAAATAAAGCTCATCAACTATCTCGATACCCTCTTCAATATAGACTCTTCTTACAAGCTTCCCCTCAGGTCCTGTTTGATGAGTCACTAAAGTCATACCCAAAATTTCAGTAGCAGCTTTTTTTACATCAGATAAAGAGTGTACCACTTTTACACCTCCAGCAAGTCCTCTACCACCTGCATGTATTTGAGCTTTTACAACCCATACTTTCCCACCTAACTCTTGTGCATTTTTAAGTGCTTGTGCTGGAGTATTTGCTATAAATCCTCTAGGTGCTGGTACGCCATATTTTGCAAATATTTGTTTTGCTTGGTATTCATGTATATTCATATATTTCCCTCTATAAACTTTGGTGCTATTTTTTTGTGATTATATCTAAAATAGATTTAATCATAATTAATGATATATCTTTTAAAATGACACTTTTAAGCTTCTACAAAATAAGACTTTACAATTTAGTAACACTGAGTAACATTTTTGTTCAAAATTAATTTTATGGATATTTATAAGTATATCTCATAACAGTTTTTTTGCTACAATGATTTAAATTTCAAATAAAGGTTTAAATAATGGCAAAAATTACAGAACAAGATATTATAGATAGTATAGCAGATGCATGTCAATATATTTCATATTTTCATCCAGAAGATTTCGTAAAAGCGATGGTAGAAGCGTATGAAAATGAAAAAGGTGAAGCAGCCAAAAATGCAATAGGACAAATTTTAATTAATTCTAAAATGTGTGCATTGGGACATAGACCATTGTGTCAAGATACAGGAAGTGTCAATATTTTTGTTCGAGTTGGTTTAAAAGCTGAATTTGAATTGACAAGAGAGTTAGTAGATGTATTAAATGCAGGTGTTGCAAAAGGGTATACTGATCCTGATAATACTTTGAGATATTCTGTTGTGAGTGATCCTGCAGGTGAGCGAAAAAATACAAAAGATAATACGCCAGCTGTTATTCATATTACAGTTGATAATTCTGATGAGATAGATATTACTGTTGCTGCCAAAGGTGGTGGATCTGAAAACAAATCTAAATTTGCAGTTCTAAATCCATCTGATTCTGTATATGACTGGGTTATGGAAAATGTAAGAAATATGGGAGCGGGATGGTGTCCTCCAGGTATTTTAGGTATTGGTATCGGTGGTAATCCTGAAAAATCTATGCTTTTAGCAAAAGAATCTCTTATGGGTCATGTTGATATTCATGAGCTTCAAGCACGAGGTCCTCAAAATGCTCTTGAAGTTCTTAGACTCAGACTTTATACAGATATAAACAAAATTGGTATTGGAGCGCAAGGACTTGGTGGAGTTACAACTGTTGTAGATGTTAAAATCTTAGACTATCCTTGTCATGCAGCATCTTTGCCTGTTGCTATGATACCTAACTGTGCAGCTACACGACATATTCACTTTAAACTTAAAGGTGGAGAAGGAGCTGCTAGATTTAATAAACCAGATTTAAGTATTTGGCCAGACCTTAAACTTCCAATGGATACTATTAAAAAAGTAAATATTGAAGACCTTACAAAAGAGAGTTTATCTCAATATAAATCAGGTGATACACTCCTTTTAACTGGTAAAATTTTAACTGCACGTGATGCAGCTCATAAAAAAATAGTTGAGTACAAAAATGCTGGAAAAGCACTACCAAATGGTGTAGATTTAAAAGATAGATTTATCTATTATGTTGGACCTGTTGATCCTGTAAGAGATGAAAAAGTTGGACCAGCAGGACCTACTACATCTACAAGAATGGATAAGTTTACAAAAGATATGATGGAGATAGGTATCATGGGGATGATTGGTAAAGCGGAAAGAAAGCAACCAACAATTGATCTGATTAAAGAGTACAAATCAATGTATCTAATCGCTACTGGTGGAGCAGCATACTTAATCTCTCAGTCTATCAAAGATGCAAAAGTACTTGCATTTGAAGAGATGGGAATGGAAGCTATCTATGAATTTGATGTAGTTGATATGCCTGTGACTGTAGCTGTTGATACTGAGGGTACTTCTATCCATACAACTGGACCTGCTCAATTTAGAGCTATTTAGGTTTTATTGAAAAAAAGGGGAGTATTTTACTCCTCTTTTTTATTTTTGATAAAATAAATAGTATTTAAAAGAAATTATTTTCTTTTAATATATCAATTCCACTTTGTATAGAAGATACAGAAGTATCAAATTTTGATTGTAACTCTTCACTCATGCCTATTTCAATGATTTTTTCTACACCATTTTTACCTAAAACTACAGGTACACCTACAGTTATATCATCATGTCCATATTGGTTTTTGAGCATTACAGAAGAGGGCATTACTATTTTATTATCATCCAAAATAGCTTCTACCATTACAGCTATTCCTCGTGCAGGTGCATAATATGCAGAAGTCCCGAGGTATTTTACAATTGTAGCTCCACCGTTTTTTGTTCTTTGTATAATATCTTCCATATTTTCTTTGCTGATCAATGACTCCAAAGAGATACCCCCAATATTTGAAAGTTCCGTACAAGGGATCATATTTTCACCATGATCGCCCAATACCATCGCTTTTATATTTGTAGAACCATAGTTTGTGATCTTATTTATTTCATATGCCATTCTTGAGCTATCTAAAGCTCCAGCCATACCAATAATACGATTTGATTCCCAGTTTGTGAGTTTGTGTATCACATAAGTCATAATATCTAAAGGATTGGCAACACAAATTATTTTTGCATTTGGAGAATATTTTTCTATTTTACTTACTACATCTTTGATTATTTTTGCATTTATCATGAGCAAATCTTCTCGTGTCATTCCATCTTTTCGTGGTACACCTGCTGTGATTACTACAATTTCACAATCATTTAAATCACTGGCATCTTTTGCTCCTGTGATTTTTGTAATTTTTTGAGAATATATGGTTGATTGTTCAATGTCTATAGCCTTTCCTATAGCAACATTTGCAGCAATGTCATAAAGGACTATCTCATCACAAGTTCCCATCATACCCAATGTATACGCAGTTGTTGCACCAACTGCACCAGCACCTACTATTCCTACTTTTCTATTTGCCATATATTCTACTTTATGTGTGATTTTAGTGATTCTATATAAACTCTTCTTAAAAGTTATTTAAGTAAAATTCCATCTATGAAAAAAAGAATTATATGTCAAAGATGTAAATATTATTATGTTACTTGGGAAAAGAGTAAACCGCATGGGTGTAGAGCGTATGGATTTAAATCAGATAAAATTCCTTCAGTTGTTGTAAAACAGAGTAGTGGATCGGATTGTAATTTTTATGAAGATAAAAGAGTATCTAATTGAGTAGTAAGTTAAAAGAGAATATGATGCTAAAAATATTAAAAATTATTGTAAATAATAGAAAGAATTTAGGAGACAAAATTGTTATATGAAGAATTAAAAACAACTGTAAAAAACTTGGGGTTTTTTACGATTGAAAGTTTTGCAAACTATGTAGGTGTTACACCAGCAAATGTTTTATCGTGGGAAGAGAAAGATGAGATACCTTATACTATTATACTTATTATTCATCTTATTCAAGGGAAACAAAATCCACCAAAAGAGAGTAACTCTTTGGACTTATTGGTTGAGGAGTGTTTACCTTTGGCAGAGCTTTTAGAAGAATCATCAAGTTTTCCTCATAAATTAGAAGAGATGCTAGTTTTACAAAAAAAACTTAATGATGATACAAATGGTGTCAACTGGGAACTAGGTGTCAATAAATATGATAAAGAGATAAATTGGTTGAGATGTATCCATATGGAAGTTTCTGAACTTATTGATTCTACACCTTGGAAGCATTGGAAAAATATTGGAGGGGAACCTGATTTTAAAAATATTCATATTGAGCTTGTTGATGTATGGCATTTTCTTATGAGTTATATTTTACAAGAAACAAATATCCCAAAAGCTGTTGCTTTGGTAAATGCACATTGTCTTTATGAATCAATCTCTATGGAAGAAGTTGATCCTAAAACTATTGTGAAAGAAGCTGAAAAATTATCATATATTGCATTTGCTATGGAAACTGGAAATATGCCTGCATTTAGTGGAGTAGAGCGATTTGTAGATCAATTTTTTAGATGTTGTAAATTGTCAGGTTTAAGTTTTTCTTGGTTACAAAAGCTGTATATTGGTAAAAATGCTCTCAATAAATTTAGACAAGAAAATGGATATAAAGAAGGTACTTACATAAAAATATGGAATGGTGATGAAGACAATGTCGTTATGACTGCTATTTTAGAAGGATGTGATAATATATCCTATGATGTTGTGTATGCACAATTAGAAGAAAAATATAAAGAGTTATCATAACGAGATAAATAATTGTGAGTTATGACGCATAGGCATAGTAACTCATGATAACAAATGTATATCGCAATCCTTTTGATATAAGAGTAAGATATATAAATTTTGGAATGTTATATCGTAACATTCCAGCTACTATAGTGATAGGATCACCGATAATAGGTACCCATGAAAAAAGTAAACAATACCCACCAAACTTATCAAAATATCTTTTTGTTTTTAAAACTTTTTCTTTTTTAAGTATCTTTTTATGAGCTAAGTACTTCTCACCTTTTAAACCAATATAATAATTGACGATAGAGCCTATAGTATTTCCTAAAGTAGCAAATAGAAATAATAAAAATATGTTGAGATTTAAAGTCAAATCATATAACAATAAGGCTTCACTGCCTAAGGGTAAAACCGTTGCAGATAAAAATGCGATAAAAAATAAATATATGTAATCCATAGTCGGATGATAGCGAAAAACTAATAAATTTTTAAGTACTATAGTCATATAATAAATCATAATAAAAATAAAAAGGCTAGATAATGTTTAAAACAATTATGGTATTGTGTTTAACTTATATAACTATTTATGCTGTAGAGATTAGCATAGATGATACAGATAACGACTTGGTACCCAATAGTATAGATAGATGCCCCAATACTCCTGAGGGTGTATTTGTAACACAAGATGGTTGTACACAACAAATCAAAAAAATTGTCTACTTTAAAAGTGGATCAATAGTATTGGATCAAAAAGCTAAAATTACTCTTTTACTTGTAAAAGAGCTCATAGATGGAGCTAAAGGATATAGCCTTGATGTTTTAGGATATACTGATGCTATAGCAGATGAAGAAACAAATATGATATTATCTCAAAAAAGAGCCAATGCTGTCAAAAAGTTCTTAATTAATAGTAATATAAAAACAGATATTATAACTGCTCATGGCTATGGTGAGACAGGAACAGCTGCCTCAAATAGTACGAGTGAAGGTAGACAAAAAAATAGAAAAGTTACTATCATTTTAAAATAAAAGGAAAAGATATGTCATTATTAAAAGCACCTGTAGATACACCTGTTTGGATAGATTTATCACGCTGTAAAGCATGTGATATTTGTGTTTCAGTTTGTCCTGCTGGAGTATTGTCTATGAGACAAGAACCATCTTCAACACTAGGAGCTATTATTGATATAGTGCATCCTGAATCTTGCATCGGTTGTACTGATTGTGAGTTGCATTGTCCTGATTTTGCTATTCATGTTGCTGATAAAAAGCAAGATGGTTTTATATTTGCAAAAATAACCTCTGAAGCCGAAGAGAGAGCAATAGCTATCAAAAAAAATAATTATAAATTACCTCAAAATTATGATAAATAAAAGGAACTGTATATGACTACACGAGAGATGATTTCGACAGGAAATGAGTTGGCTGCACTTGCTGCTATAGATGCAGGTTGTAAGTTTTTTGGTGGGTATCCATTGACACCATCAAGTGAGATTATGCATTCTTTATCTGATATGTTACCTGAAGTTGGTGGCGTGGCTATTCAGATGGAAGATGAGATCGCAAGTGTCTGTAGTGTTATTGGAGCTGCTATGAGTGGGAAAAGAGCCTTAACTGCTACATCGGGTCCTGGACTTTCTTTAAAAGCAGAAAATTTAGGATTGGCTCAGATGGCAGAAGTGCCTATAGTGTGTATTGATGTGATGAGAGGTGGACCCTCTACAGGACTACCTACACGAGTAGCTCAAGGGGATGTATCACAAGCAAAACATCCCTCACACGGAGACTATAAGTCTATCACAATTTGTGCAGGAAGTTTAGCAGAGTGTTACACTCAAACAGCACGAGCATTTAATCTAGCAGATAGATTTATGCAGCCTGTATTTGTACTTTTGGATGAAACTCTAGGACATATGCATGGACGAGCTGTTATTCCAACAGCAGAACAAACATACAATGAGATAAAAGGACGAAAACAATTTGATGGGAAACCTGAAGAGTATTTTCCTTATGGTGTTGCTCAAGATGAACCTGCTATTTTAAATACTATGTTTAAAGGCTACAGATACCATTTTACAGGTTTACATCATGATAAACATGGTTTTCCAACAGAAGAGATGAATACATGTAAATTACTTATTGAGAGATTATTTAACAAAGTAGAAGCACATGAAGATGAGCTTGAAGCGTATGAAGAGTATATGCTTGAAGATGCTGATGTGATGATAGTAGCATATGGTTCTGTTTCTTTAGCTGTCAAAGAAGCTATACGGCACTTGCGAAAAGAGAATATAAAAGTGGGACTTTTTAGACCCATCACACTTTGGCCATCACCTGCTATAAAAATCAAAGAATATACAGATAAAATTCCAAAAATTCTTTGTGTTGAGCTGAATATGGGTCAATATTTTCACGAAATTCAGAGGGTATCTAGTAGACTTGATATAGAAGGATTGTTTAAAGTAAATGGAAGACCAATATCTCCACATGAGATAGTAGATAAAGTAAAGGAATTATAAGATGGCATTTGATTATTCAAATTATTTACGGATGGAAAAGATGCCGACACTTTGGTGTTGGGGTTGTGGTGATGGTGTGATATTAAAAGCAGTTATTCGAGCTATAGATAAGATGGGGTGGAAGCAAGATGATGTATGTGTTGTATCAGGTATAGGGTGTTCTGGAAGATTTTCATCGTATGTGGATTTTAATACTATTCATACAACACATGGTCGAACTGTAGCATACGCAACAGGTGTAAAATTAGCAAACCCAGATAAACATGTGATTTGTGTGGCTGGAGATGGAGATGCTTTAGCTATTGGAGGCAATCATACTATTCATGGCTGTAGAAGAAATATAGATTTGAATATGATAGTTATCAACAACTTTATCTATGGTCTGACAAATTCTCAAACAAGCCCAACAACACCACGAGGTATGTGGACTGTTTCTCAAAAAGCAGGTAATATAGATCCTACTTTTAATGCATGTGATTTAGCTCTAGGAGCAGGTGCTTCGTTTGTGGGGAGAGAAACAGTAATAGACCCTAAAAAGTTAGAGAGACTTTTGGTAAAAGGCTTTTCACACAAAGGTTTTAGTTTTATGGAAGTACTTTCTAACTGTCATATCAATCTTGGTAGAAAAAACAAAATGGCATCTGCTATGGAAAATTTGGACTGGATTGATTCTATTACGATGGGAAAGATGAAGTTTGAAAAACTTGAAGAGAAAGATAAAATGAACTTTTTACCAACAGGTGTTTTAAAAGAGGATAATGAGAGCAAAGAGTACTGTGAAATGTATAAAGAGATACAAGATGTCCATCAAGGGAAACGAGCCAAAATTACCCAAAATGATTTTGATAAAAAGATATAAGGAGTAAGCAATGGCTAGACAATTATTACGATTTACAGGAGTAGGTGGGCAGGGTGTGTTACTTGCTGGAGAGATATTTGCAGTAGCAAAGATCAAATCAGGTGGATTTGGACTCAAAACTGCAACCTATACTTCACAAGTGCGAGGAGGACCAACGGTAGTTGATATTACTTTAGATGATGAAGAGATATTTTACCCGTATGCAAATGATGGTGAAGTTGATTTTATGCTCAGTGTCGCACAAGTAAGTTATGATGCTTTTAAAAAAGGTGTGAGAGAGGGTGGTACTATAGTGATTGAACCAAATCTTGTCCATTCAACTATTGAAGATAGAGAAAAATGGAATATAATAGAGATACCTATCATTACCATTGCAAAAGAGGAGGTTGGTAATGTGATTACACAATCTGTGATAGCTCTTGCTATTGCAAACAAACTTACAAATTCACTTGACAAAGATCTCTTAGAAGAGGTGATGCTCTCTAAAATCCCAGCTAAAGTACATGACATCAATAAACAAGCGTATGAATTAGGCTATAAATATGCAAGTCAAATCAAATAGGATTATTTATAATATCCTAATTTGAACCCTTTATCCTTTTTGTATTTGTTTTTAAAAAGTTTAAACTCTTCAAAAACTTTTGTACATAAAGGATATTTGTTTAGAAAAGGTTCGGAAAATTTTCTAGCTCTTCCTAAATTTTGTATCACACCCAAACCATTTGCATATATAAATGCGATAGGACAAGCAGCTCTCTTATAATTATTTTCAAAATAAGACTCTTCAAACCATCTCTTAGAGAGAGAATAATCTTTTTTGACACCCAAACCATATAATAAAGCGATACCGACTCTATACTGTGCATTAGATTGTCCGTGTTTAGCTAAAGAGAGAAAAAGCTCATAAGCACGCTTAAAATTATGCTTTTTAAATCTTTTTTGTGAATAGATAATAGCGAGATTGTATTTGGCTTTTTGATGCCCATAATCAGCTGCTTTTTTAAAATATTCAAATGCTTTATTGAAATCTCTATGATTGTACTTTTGCATATAATATATCTTGCCTAATTGAAAATTCGCTTCATCGACACCCTCTCTAGCTGATAGTTTATACAATTGTATCGCTTTGGAAATATTCTGAGAAAGTAAAGCTTTGTGAGCATTTTCTAAATAAGAGGCATTTAAAATATCACCACATAATAATAGAAGTAAAAATAATATTTTGAACATCTTTGACCTTTTGTATAATATAAAAAATATTTTACACTAATCTCTCTAAAAAAGTTTGTCACATCAAAAAAATTATTACTTTTCAGAACTCCTTTAGTTGAGGTATTTGTGATTGTAATTTTTTGAAGAATATTCTTTTTTGAATGTTTTAAACAGATTCTCATTGATTCAAAATCCCTTAACAAAAGACTTTGTTTATGATAATAGTATCATATGGACAATAAAACGAGTGAAAAGTTATACACAAAATATCTACTATTCATCAAATAATGGCATGTGAATAACTATGTGAATATTAAGTGAATAACTTTTTTATTTATGTGATTGACTCACAGTATCTTGCTGAAGATAGCCGATGATGAGTTCACTATCTTTTTTATTTAAAACCTGAGTAAGTTGCTCAAGATTTGAGTTTTTTATCTCTTCAAATGTTCCAAAATAGTTGAGGAGTTTTTTGACTTTTGCTTCACCTATCCCTTTTATATTAAGTAAGGAGATTTGTTTGTCTTCTCTTCGTTTTTGTTTTTTATGAAAAGTGATAGCCGACCTATGTGCTTCATCTCGTAATCTTTGGATAAACTGCAATCTTCTATCGGATGTTTCTAGTCTAAACACTTCCTCTTTGGTATACAAAATATCTTTTGCAGCCCCTTTAGCACGATGTGCTTTTGCATCTATCTTTTCTTTTGCAATAGCGATAATATCTATATCTACTCCCACACTTTGTGCGATATTATAGGCAAGATTAAGAAGTGTTTGACCACCATCTATCACCCATACATCAGGTGCAGGATTTTCTTGAAATCTTTCCACTCTTCGAGTGAGCATCTCTCTCATCTGACCATATTCATCATTGGCTTCTAAATTGTATAAACGATAATCCTCTTTAAAAAATTTATCTTTATCCCATACTACCATCGCTCCTACTTTGGCTTGTCCCATCATTTGGGAGTTGTCATAACACTCAAATCTACTAGGCACTTTGTAGAGTTTAAAGAGGTTTTTTATAGTTATATAGTCTTGATTTTGTATAGAATTTTTATTGATTTTTAGAAGTTCTACACAGTTGTTGTGAGCTGTTACGGTGAGCTGTTTTTTGAGACCAATTTTAGGATGGATAATAGAGACTTTTTTATCATATTTATTAGAGATAAAACTCTCTAACTCTTCACTATTTTCTATCTCATCAGTTATATAAATAGCAGCAGGTATAGAGGGTAAATCTTCACTATAATAGTTGACTATAGCTGTTTTGTATATCTCATCTTTTGTCGTAATTTCTGAAATATTGACATAGTTATGAGTACTCGATATAAGTTTACCTCCACGAATAAACATCTTTACAATAACCGCTTTTGTGGCATCAATATCAACAGCAAAAAGATCAAGATCTTCATCTTTTGCAAAGTCAAGGTTGGATTTGATTTGTGATTTGCCGATGGTTTGTATTCTATCTCGCATTTTCATAGCATCTTCAAAACGAAACTGTTCACTATACTCTTCCATCTTTACGGTGAGTTTTTCTATAATTTTTGACTTATTATTGAGAAGATAAAGTGCTTCATCCAAAATCACCTGATATTCACTCTTTTTCACATCTTTTTCACATGGTGCCAAACATTTTTGAATCTGATAAAACATACATGCTTTGCCACCTTTGATACACGACTTTTTTTGAACCAAAGGGACAATCTCATAAATACTATCAATCAAATCTTTTGAACCAGTACTAAAAGGACCAAAATATTTAATAGTTTTACTCTTGATAACTTTACGAGTTATCTCAAGCCGTGGATAATCCTGTGCGGTATCAATATAAATATAAGGATAGGTTTTGTCATCTCGTAGTAAAATATTGTATTTTGGTTTGAGTTGTTTGATAAGTGAATTTTCCAAAATAAGTGCATCGTTTTCACTATCGACTACGATATAGTGCATATTTTCAACCTCACTTATCATCTTAAAAATTCTATCGGAGAGTTTAGGGGAGGGCTGTAGATCTGGTGTAAATTTAAAATAGCTTTTGACTCGGTTTTTGAGTACCTTAGCTTTTCCTATATATAAAAGTTTTCCATCTTTATCAAAATACTGATAGATACCAGCGGAGGTGGGGAGGTTTTGAAGTTTGTTTTCGAGTGTCATTTAAAAATCCAGTGGTGACTTTATGATATCTTTATTGAGTTCTTTGACTACATGCGTATATATCATAGTTGTTTCAATAGATTTATGCCCTAAAAGTTCTTGTATACTCCTGATGTCTGTCCCATTTTGGAGCAAATGTGTCGCATAAGAGTGCCTAAAAGTATGTGCCGTGACCTTTTTATAAATACCACATACATTTACTGACTTTTTGATGGCACGATTTATATTGATGTCATTTATATGATGTCGCCGTGTAATATCTTCTCTCTTATCAAATGATACTTTTGCAGCAGGAAAAAGATATTGCCATTTTATATCAGTACTTGCTGTGCTATATTTTTTTGAGATAGCATGTGGTAAATACACATTACCATATCCCTCTTTGAGATCTTTTGTATGTATTGTTTCTACTCGTATTATTTGTTGTTTGAGTCTCTCTTTGAGTTTCAAAGGCAATGGCACGACTCTATCCGTATCACTTTTACTATCATAAATATAAATATTATCATAAGAAAAGTCAATATCCTTGACCCTCAACCGCAAAGCCTCTTTGATACGAAGCCCACAACCATAAAGTAACGATACAATAATATTATTAATTCCAGTAATATTCGTAAGTATCTGTTTCACCTCCTCAATACTCAAAACAACAGGTATCCGTGACTTCTCTTTTGCACGAAGCGATTGGATATTGAAAGTAGATGTATCAATCTGTAATACCTCACGATATAAAAACAGTAAAGCATTAAAAGCCTGATTTTGAGTAGACGGTGCAACCTTTTTTTGAACAGCCAAATAAGTAAGAAACTCCTCTATCTCATTCTTCCCCATATCCTTAGGATGCCTCTTATTATGAAACAAAATATAACTCTTACTCCAATAATGATATGTTTGTTCAGTAGATTTACTATAATGCTTCACTCGTATCTTTTCAACCAATATATCCAATAATTTGGGCTTCATAATTATTAATCCTTTCTTAAAAAATGTTGCTTTATGCCTAATATAGTTGTGATAATAACATATAAGTGTTTATATATAGTATAATATTATGATGAGTATCATTATTGGTACTTTTGTAATTTATTTTAAGGATAAAAGGACTATAATGTAGGTTAATAAATAGTTGTAGCCACACAGATAAGATTTTAAGTAGTCGTAGACTATAAAAAAATAGTTTAAAACAATTATTTATAGAATTAAGATTAAAAATATGTTACTTTTAGTAAAAATCTAAAAATAATTTATTAAATTTAAATTTTAAAGAGAAAAATTAGAAATAATGAAATATAATCTTAAATGATTGTATTCAATTTTCAAAAATAAATAAATTGAAGATAAATATCTTGAAAATGATAAAATATAAAAAAATCAATTTGAAGAGATAGAAAACCGAAAGAAAAAAGATTTAAACTTTTTTGGCTGTAGGGACTACAACAAAACACAGGAAATGAACAAGTGATAAGCGAATTTTTTCTCATTTGCTAAGTATTATTTAGTGCTAGGAAAAAGAAGTTAGCGAAGAAGTTGAAATCACTTGTCTTTCAGTTCGGTCGTTAGGTAAAGGAGTATACTTTGAAAGAGTTTGAACTACAAGTAACAAAAATTTTTAATTATACTCATGAATATGCAATTAATAATTTACCATTTAATTATAATATTCATCCAAGTAAATGGACTAAAAGTCAGCAAGACTTATTTTCTCAATTTGTACATTTAGGTTTTAGAAAAGCACAAGACTTAATATTATCAGAAATGTTGTTAATTGAAAAAAGTATTAAAATATTAAAAGTAGACTTAAAAGCAACAAGAAAAAGTAATAATAAAGAGCAAATTAAAATAATAGAAAATAGTATTAAAATATTTAATCATAAAGAATTAATATTAAGGCATTTTGCAGATTTTATTGCATGGGAATTTTTAGGTCAACAATATTATAAAGTAAGAAGATTTTATAATGGTCAAGATAAATATAGTACAAGACCAACACTTTCAGAATCAAATTTGAACTCTATAATTAGTGCAGTTGATTATTATCATCAAAAAAATCTATCTAATTTTGCATTAATGTCTGATTTAACATCATTTATAGATATTGGAGATATTTTGGTAATGGATAATAATAAAATCCAACCAATCGAAGTTAAAGAAGGTAAAAAAAATGAAGAAATTTTCGACTTTTTATTTAATAAAGATACAGAAATCTCATTTGATAAAATAGATGAAAAATTTTTGAAACAAGCCAAAAGAGTATTAAATCAACACACAAGAGGAATCAAACTTACTAATTTTTTAAAAAATGAAAATGGTAAAGATCCATTTAATGACCATGATGTAGAAGTTAATAAAGAAGCATATTTAATTGAAAGTTTTTCTGATATAGTGAATGAATTATTACTTGATTTAAATAAGAAAAATTGGGCATATGCAATTGTAGAGAATATTATATCGATAGGAGTATATCAAAAAAAGGCTATTCCTATGGCAGGCATACTCATTAATCAGATAAATATAATGAACTATGGAAAAGAGTTTCCTGTAGCTAATTATTTGCAAACACTTAAAATACCTATTAGTGAACCAATAGTCTATAGACTTTTTCAAAAAGATAAAATATTTGATATATTATTTGGACGGATTAAAATAACTTTATCAATCAATCTTGATAATTTTATTAAATTATGTAATGAAAATAATTTGAAAGCTAGATATTTAAGTAAAAAAGAAACAATGAATCGTAAAAAGAAAAGTAGCCTTGATATGTATGAATTTAATAAACAAAATATTATTATAGGAGAAAACTCAATATTAGGAGATGGAATAATAGTTAGAATGCTTTTTGACTTCGCAAAACCAAGTTCAATTATTCAATCTTTAAAAAAACAAGAAGAAGAATTTAACAGCAAGAAAACTACCTAACAAAGCACAGGAAAAAAACAAGTAACCCAGCGAATTTTTAAGTCTTAAAAGCTATCATTTAGTGGTTATAAAAAATAGTTTGCGAACTGACTGAGGGTTACTTGTTTTTCAGTTCGGTCGTTATACGAATGCTTAGATAATCAAAACCTAACTATAATTTAAGTATCATTTATAATTAAATATAAGGAAGTAAATATAATGGAATTTACAAAAAAATGGGGATGGTATATAGTTTTAGTAATAATTGCTATTGTATTATATGCATTATCAATATATTTAAAGCTTCCTGAAGAAGCTATGTCTAATATTTCAAAATATTTAACAGAAGATGTTGTTGGAAAAGAAATCACAATTTATTTTGCTATGTCTATCGCTCAATTACTATTAGTAATAGTGTTTGTAAAAGTTTTATTAGCACAAAGAGCATTTTTAGATGCTATTTATAATCATTTTAAAACAATATTTGTTGAAAAATCTGTAATTAACTTATACAATGAAGATGAGCTTAATAAAATTACACAAGCATTAGATGAAGCTCATCCTAGTATTAATATTACATATGAAAAACTACGCAATGAATCAATTAATCTACTAGAAAAAGAATGGAAAAAAGGTTTATTTTCTAAAAAATCAGCAATAATCATTGACTATCAAAATACAGATACTATATATTCAGATGGAAATGAAATCAAACATAAAAAAATATTTTTTAAAATGATGAAAGATGATGATTTTTCTTATTCATTTTACTTTATACCTTTTGATAAAATAGTAAATATAGAAGATTATAAAGATAAAAAATATAATAGATGGGGAGAAAAGAGTTTTAAGTTTATAGCAAAGCGAATTAATTCAGATGATGAAACACTAGAAATAGAGCCAGAATTTTTAATAGATAAAGAAGAAGGAAAGGATTGGTTACATATAAAATTTAATCATAAATCAAGTAGATATAGAAAATTAAAAAAAGGTGATGAATTTATAATTGAATTTTCTATATCTAGCCCTATTGATATTAGTAATTCAGATGAAGCAATTGAAAGAAGAAAAGAATATTTTGTTGCCAACTATATGACACCTTGTGCAATTCGCTCTGTTAAATTTCAAATAGAAACATACAATGATAATGGTTTAAGTTTTGAACCAGTTATAAAAATCAATAACGACCCACTAAGGGTTAAACCAGAAGAAAGTATATATTATAAAACTTGGCATTGGAAATTTTATCACTCTGAGAGTAAAGAAAAGACAATTGATATTTCAATAGAAAAGAGCTAATACGAAAAAAAGAGGAGTTAAACTCCTCTTTCTTCATTTATTACAGCTTTCATTTTCAATCCATTCCATTAAAATTATATAGGAAATATACCTATAAAACAATTTTTTACACCTTTTACTTTTGTGATAAACAATCATACTACAAGAATCATATAAATTAACTTAAAGTTAACACATAAAAAGATTATATTATTTTTGTTCTTTAAATTTAAACAAATTGAATTATAAATATAAATTGTCTATAACAAAACACAGGAAATGAACAAGTGATAAGGGCATTTTTTAGCATCTACTAACTATAATTTAGTGCAAAGAAAAAAAAGTCAGCGAAAAGCTTGAAATCACTTGTCTTTCAGTTCGGTCGTTAGACTAATATTTTGATACAAATAAAATCTTAAGTTAAAACAAAATATTTAAAAAATATAAATATACATTTCTATGATATAAAATATGACTTTATTAAGATATCATAAAAGATGACTAAGTTACTAATGCGAAAATTATCTATATTTTAAGTGTCTCCTTTAGATAGCTTATTTTCAACTAGTAACATTATCTTAAATTTATTATTTTACTATTATCCTTTATTTAATGCTTTTTTACTACATTATGTACAATAGTTCTAACTAATGGGGAAACTATCACTATTACAGGGAAGGCTACAAAAAAAGCTTTTGACCATGCTTCTAGTCCTTTTAGAATAAATCCATCAACAAAACCAATGTTTATAGCTGTAATTACAAAACTCATCACAAAGCTCATAATAAAACTCATTACAAATGAAAAAACTAGTTTTTCATATTTTTTACTTACAATCATTTTTACCTCTTTTATTTACAAAATATTTAAATAATATTAAGTTCATTAATATGATTCCTCTTTTGACGGGAAAGTTCCTTTTTTTACATCATCACTATACTGCTTAACTGATTCTCTGATTAAATTTGCACCATCTAAATATTTTCTTACAAATTTAGGTTTGTAATCTTCAAAAAAACCAAGCATATCTGACCAAACAATAACTTGACCATCTGCATATTTCCCTGCACCAATTCCAATTGTAGGTATGCTTATTGAATTTGTTATTATCTTTGTCGTTTCACTTTTTACACCTTCTACAACTAAGCAAAAAGCACCTGCATCTTCTATTGCTTTTGCATCACATATTAATTGTTCAATGTCTTCTTGTGTTTTACCTCTTACCTTGTATCCTCCTTCACTTCTTACATATTGTGGCATAAGTCCAATATGTCCTACAACGGCAATGGAGTTTTGAGTAAGATATTTTATAATATGTGACTTATCCTTTCCTCCTTCTATTTTAACAGCTGCTACGTTCGTTTCTCTATAAACTTTAATAGCATTTTTTAATGCTTCTTCTTTTTCACTATAAGTTCCAAATGGCATATCCATTACTACAAATGTATTTGGAGCACCTTTACACACTGCTTTTGCATGATAGATCATTTGATCAAGTGTAATACTTAATGTATCATCTTCTCCTCTAAAACTATTATTTAAACTATCTCCAACTAAAATAATATCTGCAATATTTTCGAATAATTTTGCAAAAAGTGTATCATAAGCTGTAATCATTACTATTTTACTTTGATTTTTTGATTTCTTAATTTTTGTAATTGTTTGTTTTTCTTTTAATTCATTTTTATTCATTATAATCCTTAGTATTTCAATTGTATAATTGTTTATTTTTTTCTTTTTAATTCATTTTTACTCATCATAATCCTTTTATATTATTATCAAAAAATATATTGAACACAAATCATATATATTGATGTTCCACCTACTATACTTAACAAAGAATTATTTTTCCAAAAATGTAAAGCGACTATAGTTAATATTGCAAATAATTCAGGGGTACCATAAGGTGTTATTAAAATATTTGTGTGTTTCATACAATCAATTATCAATAAGCCAATAGAAGCAAAAGGTAAAACATTACCTAGATATTCAATATATGGATGTTCATGTTTCTTTGAAAAAACAACAAAAGGAATTGCCCTCGTTAAAAAACTACTTAAAATTACCATAAGTGCAATGATTATTGTTGATGTTGACCAACTCATCAATAAATACCTTTTTCTTTTAAAATATTTTTTTTAAAAATTGTTAATATTATTACTATTAAAATCATTGCTATTATCATATAGTTCTGTACCCCAAATATAGTAAGACATAAAACAGAACAAAATATTCCAATAATTGCAGGTTTTCTATTTATTTTATCTTTCCAAGCATCAAGTAAAATCACTATAAAAAGTGCAGTTAAAACAAACTCTAAACCTTCTGTATTAAATGTAATTAAAGTTCCCAAAACTGCTCCTAAAAGAGAACCAACAATCCAATAAATATGGTTTAGAAATGTTATATAAAACATAAAAAGTTTTTCATTTATATCTTTTTTAATTTTCGCAGTATGAATTATAGAAAAACTTTCATCGCTCATTGCAAAAATAAGATAATATTTTAGTTTTCCTGTATCTTTAAATTTTTTTAGCATTGATATACCATAAAAAATATGTCTTGCATTTACAATAAATGTAAGAATAAAAACATATATAAAGTCAACATTTAATGCAAATAAGCCTATTACAATAAACTGTGCAGAACCAGCATAAGCTAATAAACTAAATAAAGTAATAAAAAAAATATCAAAACCTTTAGATTGCATCAAAACACCATAAGCAATACCTAAAAAAACAAAACCTGTAAATACAGGAATAGTATAAGGAAAAGATTCTTTTAATGTTTCTACATGAGTTTGAAACTCCACTAAATATCCTCTATTGGAATAATAGTAGTTTTTTTCTCAACTGACATTACTATGCTTGTTTCAACTTTACTAATTGATTGATTTTGCATTAATGAGTCAATGATAAAATCTCTATAGTGTTGCATATCTCTTGCAACAATTTTTAATAAATAGTCGTGGTTACCTGTTAATGTATAGCACTCTTGAACTTGTGGTAATTTTTTTACATAATCTAAAAATGAATGTATCGTTTCTCTATTTAAAGGAGATAAATTTATAAGTGCAAAAGCCGTAGTCTCAAAACCTATCTTTTTTTCATCCACTATTGTAGTAAATTGAGAAATAATACCTGATTCAACTAAATTCTTTGTTCTTGATAAACACGCAGAGGGAGATAATCCAATTTTTTTTGATAAATCTAAATTAGACATTGAAGAATCTCTTTGAAGTTCTTTTAGTATTTCTTTATCATAGTTGTCAAGAGTAATTTTCATTATTTTCCTTATTTATATTTTTAATATAGTACATAAATTAAAATTAAATTTTGTTTAATTTAGAATATATAAAATATTATATCGTTTTATCATAATTTTGTATATAAAATATTTTGCTAGTCTTTTGATTTGGAAGTGAAAAAAGCAACCTTCCTATGATTGAATATCTACTTTTAGAGTATAATGAATAAAAAAACATAACAAATAAGAAAGAGCCAATAATTTATCCTATTGTGAAACTCATTGTTCATGACAAACGTTAGATTATGATCTCCACATAAACAAAATGTTAAATTTAAAAGATATAAAAATCTATTTTTACAAAAGTCATGAATTTTAAAATAGAAAGTTATATAAATAAGATATACTCTTATGTCTAACAAAGCACAGGAAGGCGAACAAGTTAATAGAGCGAAAATTTTGGGCTTTTAAGTGTCGAATATATAAAATTTCAAGACCGAAGTTTTAAGTCATATCACCCACTTGTCTTTCAGTTCTGTCGTTGTATCTAAGATTGACAGTTAGAACTCAATTTTAAATATGCCTATTTGAATAAAATGGCAAATTTAATGAAAGGAGTCTAACATGGGAAAAGGAGTAGTTAATGCACCAAGCACAACT
>Ga0193964_1000157_pt1 | contig 33401 bp, 31 predicted proteins | sample FB_7_MG_FD_140323 | JGI IMG/M metagenome (GOLD analysis project Ga0193964, IMG submission 140323) | Microbial mat bacterial communities from the Broadkill River, Lewes, Delaware, United States - FB_7_MG | ecosystem: Environmental > Aquatic > Freshwater > River > Microbial mats | place: USA... | reverse complement strand
GCACGCTGGACTCGGGTCGAAGATACTATCGCCTTCGCTAAGCTGATGGGCTATCAAACAATCGGTATTGCAACCTGTCTAGGCTTGCTTACCGAAACACACCAACTTGTAACGATTCTCAAGGTACAAGGCTTTAATCCTCTGAGTGTATGCTGTAAAGCAGGTAAAATCGATAAAAGTGAGCTCAATATTTCTGAACAAGATAAAATTTATCCTGATAAGTTTGAACCAGCGTGCAATCCCATTGCTCAAGCTGAACTACTCAACGCTGCAAACACAGACATGAATATTATTGTTGGGTTATGCGTTGGTCACGACATGCTATTCAGTAAATATTCCCACGCCCCCGTTACCACTCTGGTTGTCAAAGATCGCGTCACTGGCCACAACCCTGTGAGTGTCTTATACGGTCAAAACACCTACTACAAACGGCTACAAACACAGACTATGGTCATTGACCCAATAGAATAGAGCACTCTATTAACGTCGTCCTTTACGCTGGCCCTGTTTCTTCCCAGAATTATTAGCTGGTTTACTCGTCGCCATACTTGCGACAGTAAACTCAGCTTCATAGCCAATGGTAAACGGTTGAGATGGCGTATGGCGTAAACTAAGAAAATGAGCATTATTTTTATCAAACGGACAAACAGGCTGCTGACACAATTGAAAGCCGAACTTTTTATAGTAAACGGGTGAACCCAGGACAAACAGGGGCTGATCTTTGATTTCAGGTTGACGCAGGGCAAAATTCATCAGCTCTGTACCAATACCCTGTTTCTGCATTTCTGGATGAACTGCCATTGGCCCTAGATGGAGGCCACATAAGAGCTCTCCATGAAACGCATTTGAAAAAGCGATATACGCAATGGCCTTGTTTCGGTGAAGACACAACCATTCATGAATTGGCCGCTTGTTTTGATGAAACTTTTCCACTAAAGTTACTTCATATTGACTACCTGTAAAGGCTTGACGCAATAGCGCATAGACCTTTGCCTGATTATTTGCATTAACCTTTTGAATTTTCATAAAAAACAATACCTAACTTGTTTATTCAAAATTACTCCATCGATTAAGTTCAAAAACAGCTCACACAAAGCCACCAAGTCACAAAGGGGGAACCTTAAAACCAAAAGGTCATGCCCCAGATTTTGACCATGCTCTTCTTGGTGCCTTTGTGCCTCCGTGTGAGGATGCTTTTGATTTATGGGTCAAGTTCAGTATAAAGCTTAAACTGACCGTCATCATCGGCATTAAATGGTTGAGGAGGTTCACTGTTGTCTACATTTACCAACTCGTGTTGATATGAAACTGACGTTTGGACAGCATCAACTTGAGCTATTAACTCTTGCTGGGTGCTACGAATGCCATCTACCACAGCCTGTTTAGCCAACTTATCGCAACGTTCATTAAAGGGATGCCCTGCATGCCCTTTAACCCATTGCCAACTCACCGTATGAATTTTGGCTAGTGCGTACAATTGCTGCCAAAGATCTTGGTTCGCCAAAGCATCGGGACTATCAGGATCGTTAAGCCGCCCATTACGCACCCAACCATGAATCCATTCATTCATACCCCGAACAAGATACTGCGAATCACTAAACACCTTAACCGTTTGCGGTTTAGTCAAGGCTTCGAGTCCGCGAATTGCCGCCAACTGCTCCATACGCTGTGATGTTGCCTGAGGCTCAAAGCCACTGACCTCTTTTTCATGTTCACCATAGCGTAACACCACCCCATAACCACCAGGCCCTGATGCGGTACCAGATCCGTCACTATAAAGTTCAACAACACCAACAGGAGGTGGTGTAAAGGCGATCTCTAACTCTTCAAATTCTAACTGGCGCAATAATGGAATCAATTGGCTGAGATTTGCCTTACGACAAGCAAGTTGGTTAAGTTCAACAGCAATTTCGACGTCATAACGCACTGTGGCCAATGTTTTCGACAGCAGCGCTTGTTGTTCGAACTCGGCTAAATTCTGTCGCCGTTTTTTTCCCTCAACAAAGCGCTTAAGGCGCAGCACCTCCTCAAGTGAGCCAAATTGTTGAATCAGTTTTGCCGCAATCTTTTCCCCAACGCCCGGAACACCAGGGATATTATCCGATGTATCACCCGCCAAGCCCAGAACATCGGCAACTAATGAAGCTGGTACACCAAACCGTTCAACCACATCGTCTTCAGTGCAGCGCTTATCTTTCATCGTATCAAGCAAGCTGATTTTATCATCAACAATTTGCATCAAGTCTTTATCGCCAGTAACCACAGTAACGTCAACGCTTTGAGCCGAAAATCGCCGTGCTAAGGTGGCAATCACATCATCGGCTTCAAAACCATACGCATCGAGTGCTGGAATATTAAACGCCTCAACCATCTGCTTTATATAGGGAATTTGATCAACTAAATCATCGGGAGCCTGTTCACGGTTGGCCTTATATTCAGCATAAAGTTGACGGCGAAAAGTCTCCTCGCGTGGTCGATCAAAGACTACAGCAAGATAATCAGGTTGATGGTTCTGCTGTAAACCCAGCAGCATACGGGTAAAGCCATAGATTGCGTTCGTTGCCAAACCACTCGAAGTACTACGATCTCGAATGCCATAATAAGCACGATAAATAAAACTAGAACCATCTAAGAGGAAAAGTTTCTGTGGTACGTTCACATTCACTCGCAATATTCATAAAAAAGGGGATTCTGAGTATCTAAACTAATCAGCCTATACAAACACAGATTCATCACGTCGGCAAACCATTTACCCACCCAATGCAGCAGACATTTGCATAGCTCAATACGACGTTAAATGTTAGCCTAACGGCCTTCGCTACCATTATTTGTTAACAAAGAGGGATCATCTTGCAACAACTTAACGAACTAAATTGCCACCTCTTCTGCTTTTTAGAAGATGGTCCACTCAAAAGTGCCTTGCTTGAGCGCTACCTCGATGAGCCTGATTCTATCAGCGACATGATAGATTTTGATTTCGATGCGTCACTACTAATCGATAACGAAAATGGAACATCGCTAGTCGAAATAACTCTGCGTTTAGAATTTGACGATTTTTCATATCATACCACTTTAAACACAGCGACATTAACAGCTGATGAGCGCCAAGAGTTGCTTATGATCATTCAGCAGCACTGCCCTGATCAAAGTGTTCGCTCGACCATGCCAAGTAAAAGTATTGTTCGTAAAAAACACGATGACAACCTTCTCAATACGGCTCAAGCTGCACGAGCTACCGGCCTATCGCAACGCAAAGTAAAGGAGATTATTCCTTGTAGCGATACACGTATTGTCGATAACGGTACCAAAAAAACGATTGAAGAATATTATTGGCATCAATCATTAATTCAACGTTTTACGTTGCTAAATGCGCAGCACCAACAAGGAGTTCGCTATACCGAGGATGATATAACCTTTATCGCCGAAAATTGTTGTGAAGGGGATATCAAATGGGCACGAGATACCATTGCGACCTACCTGAAACAGTGCCAATAGAAAACACCTACTCACCAAAAAGGGGAATAGGTGTTAGCAAAAGTTCCATATCTTTACGATCACCAAAAACGCTAAAATCCCTGCGTTAGCGACACAGGTTCGTGGCCGTGGAGGTGATGATATGCTTCGGCCAGCGGGTGAAGATGCTTACTATCATAAGTACCAAGAGCCAAAAATAATTTGCGCAACTCTTCATCATGAAACTCAACGGCATTTCGGGAATGGACAACCATCGCCTCAACCTCTATTTCAACAGCTAACTTCACCGCTTCTGCATCACTTACACAGTGCTGTTGAACGGAATGTTGAATTTTGTTGAGATGAGCCAACAGTTCATCTAACAAACCAATAGGAATTGTCGTACTTAATTGCTCATTTTTCAACGAAAGACGGCTGGCAAATTCTAAATCAAGAGCGTGTCCCTCTTCGTCTTGACTTAACTTTTTCCACATATCTCGGCGCAGATCATCATAATTGGCGTTCTGCGCAAAGTGCGCATAAATGGAGCCAATCAATCTCTCGATTTCGATGCATTTTGAAAAGAAATTACCGGGGATCATTTATCATCTCCTGAAAGTCATTACCTCGAGCGCAGCCAATACATTCTTAATCCACGAATCCAAGCCCACGTATAGAAGATACTCAGTAAAAAAATACCCCACTGCTGAGCCTTCCATGAACTATAAAACCAAAAGGGCTGACCAATAAGACCCAAAACGCATGAGTAACGTCGCCAACTCTCCCGCTTATCCTGACTGAGCCAAATTGCGGCCACACCTGTTAACGCGATGGCGAATTGTTCCAATTATTGCACTCCTGTTGCGGGGAAGAGAAAACTCACGTCACGACAGGGAAAACAGTTGTCTTTTCGCTGTTGCAGAAAGTTTTTTAATTACCGCCTCGCGCCGACTTGCACTTCGGCGGTCATGATCTGACTCGACATAAACAACCTTCTTTGGTGCGCAGGTACGAAAATATTTTGCCCCGGTTCCAGACTCATGTTGTTTGAAGCGACGTTCAACATCGGTTGTAATTCCCGTATACAGAGACTGATCACTACAAAGGATCATATAAACAAACCAATTGTTTTCAGTTTTACTTATCGGAGCCACATATTTATTTCAAGCCGACAACTCAGCTGCAAGTTTATCGACAGTATCAATCTCTTGCTCATCAAACTCTTCCATCCATAAGGCAGTTACTAAGTACAGCCGAATATAGGGATTATCTTTAAATTCACAAGCAAGGTGAGCATAGATAGCCAACTTGGTCGCGGCTTCTTCGTTGTCGCCACTTTCTAGTTTTTCTAAGTAGACATTATTGATCTCGGGAGCCATTCCAGTAAAATAAGCCACTAAAAGATCGGCGGCTAGATGACCCTCTTCAGCCTTAAAAAGAACAGCATCGAGGCGCGATGCAGAACCAGCTTTTCGGTTGACCAGTGAGTCATGACGAAAACTTTTTAAGCCTGCTGCGGCACTCCAACGATCAAAAATCAAAGGTTGTCTTTTTGCACACAGACGACAAATTGCTACTTTATTTTTTTCAGGAAGATCTCCCCAAGCTGTTGAAACAGATACTGGAACCATTAATTGAGCCTTTCATATGAAACTGAGAATTCGATAACATCATCACTCTTTAAATACTGCGCTGTTCGGAATCAGCGTTCTTATACCTGCACTATGCCATTATCACGCGGGGAGAACAATAGCCGATTCTCGCGTATCGAGACTTAAACGTGGGTGAAACAAACACAGGCCACATTGTAAGCAATGCGGCCTGTGTTCAACAGTTATTAAGATTTATGGACTATTTATTATAACCCTTTTTTTTCTGCCCATATAAAAAACAAAACACCACCAATAACCCACGCTAGGATCACTATCCACGGTGAAATACTTAATACTTCAGGTAGCGTCACCTTGCCGTAATTACCCCACGTAAGGACAGTTGTTTTAAGAACTGGGTACGCCCGCGCATACATCGATGCACCAATGAACATCCCTGCAATCGCCCAGATAGCATGCCAACGCCCTTCAGCCAAAGCACCTACCGAGGTTCCAGGACAAAAGCCAGCAATAGCCCAACCAATACCAAAAATCAAACCACCGATAATCAATGCGCCAACATTTGTGGCCTTGGGGCTAAGAGAGATCAAACCCGCTTCATGGCACGCGTAGATACCCACCATACCGACCAGTACAGCTGTCGCCATAAATTTAATGATTGTCATATCCTTGAGAAGCATAAATCCTACCTGCTTCTCGAAGCGAAGAATTTGAGCTTTTTGCAATAAGAAGCCAAAAATAATCCCAGTGACCAGTCCCAGTATTAACTCCATTACTGCCCCCCTTTTCGGTAAACTATTTTTGCCGTGACCACACCACCAACAATGAAAAAGACCAAGGCAATGAAACTGCTTAGCGATAACTGCATATTGCCAGACATTCCATGACCACTTGGGCAACCTCCAGCAAGGCGGGCACCAAAGATTAACACCACACCACCAATGAAAGCCCCCACAGCTCGGACCACAGTGCTTGAACCAAAGCGGCTTCGCCAAATGGGTGGGACAAATTCTCTTTGTGCCGTTCTACCCAAGCGCGATGAAGCAAATGCTCCTATGAAAATTCCAACGACAAATAGCATCTGCCAATCAACCTTAACTTTTTTACTTTGATAATATGCATTTTCTGCCACCGAATCAGCAGATAGCGTCTGTTCTATCAAACCTGCTCCACGAACAAAGGTGGTTGATGCACCGAGATACTTCCCTTTTTCCAATACGACTGTTGTGACCAATACTGAACCAATAGCCAATAAACCGACAAGAGCGCCAGCAACATAAGGGCTCCAAACGGCAGATTTGAGAAAGTTTGCCATGAATTCATCTCCTTTTTAGCGAACAAAGCTTAATTTTTCTCGTGTAACCTTAAATATTTTGTTTCAATTTCCGTTGCATCAAGTGGCCGACTATACAAAAAACCTTGAACTTGATCGCATTCATGATCAATTAAGAATTGTTTCTGTTCATGATTTTCAACCCCTTCTGCTATAACCTTTAGCCCTAAACCGTGACTCATTGAAATAATCGCCGTTACAATTGACGCATCATTCTCATCTGCGGGTAGATCACTGATAAAGGAGCGATCAATCTTCAATTTTGACAATGGAAAGCGCTTTATATAGCTTAAAGAGGAATAGCCCGTACCAAAATCATCAATTGCGATCATCAGCCCCCGTTGGCGGATGGCTTGTAATGTAGAAACTGAAGCATCCAGACGATTCATCATTGTGCTTTCAGTGATCTCTAACTCTAGATATTCAGCCGGAACATCCGCTGCAATCAACGCGGCATCAACACCGTCAACAAAATCCTCTTTTTCCATCTGCAAACTTGAAACATTCACCGCCACAGGCACGATATTTAAGCCCGCTAGTAACCATTGACCTATCTGACGACATGCCTCACGCAGAACCCAATCACCTAACGGCTGAATCAGGCCCGTTTCCTCTGCTAAAAAGATAAAATCGCCTGGTGGAACAACTCCTTTTACGGGATGATTCCAACGCACTAACGCCTCTAGTCCAACCAGTGAATTATCTTTCATATTAAATTGAGGTTGATACTGTAAATAGAGCTCTCCGCCTGCTATCGCTTGCTTTAACTCCGCTTCCATCACTAAAAACTCAGAAGCCCGCTTATCCATGGTATCGAGATAATGGGCAGCGCTATCCCCTCCCTGTTTTTTTGCGCTATACATGGCGATATCAGCAAACTTCATCAAATCTGAAGCGGACTCGCTATGATCAGGGAAAATCGCAACCCCAACACTTGCGGTAATATTTATTTCATGACCGTCAAGTTCAATGCTTTTCTTCAGTTCCGATAGAATATTATCGACGACCAGATCAATATTTTTCCCATTATCAATACTTTCAAGAACGATAAAGAAATCATCACCACCCACTCGTGAGATTGTGTCACCGCCCCTGAGCACCTCTTGCAGCCGTCTTGATATCTCCTGTAGTACTTGATCACCAGCATGGTGTCCCAAAGTATCATTTATTTTTTTAAATCGATCCAAATCCAAACAGAGCAAGCCAACATACCTATTTTGATGTTTCGCCCAGTAGATAGCTTGAGCTAAGCGATCATAAAGTGCCGTTCGGTTTGGCAAACGCGTTAACGGGTCGTAATTGGTCAAATCGTGAATTTTGCGCTCATTCTCAAGTAAAACTTTTTCAATATTCAAGCGCTGAGTGATATCGCGTAAGCATTCAATAACACCGACCACATTTCCATCATCATCGAGATAAGGTGATGCTAAAATTTCATAGGTTTTTTTATTTTTTTCAAAATGACGGATGGTTGTCGCTGGCTTGCCAGTAGCGACAACTATTTTAAGAGGACAGCTTTCATTTGTCTCATGGCACAATAGGTGTCGGCCCATCAACGCCTCATAACAACACTCGTCACCGCTTAACTCCTTCGAACTTCCAATGAGTTTTTTTGCTGCAATGTTAGCAACTTTAATTCTATAGTTTAGCCCTAATACAAAAATTGGATCGCCGATACCGTCAATAACGGTTTGAAAAAATTTATGCTCCTTTTGAACTTTAATCTCTGCTCGTTTTTGCTCGGTAATATCGTGAACAATGGCAAATAAACAGGGTGAACCATCAACCTCTACGGGGCAACTTCGAACCTCTACATCTCGAATTTCTCCACTCGAGAGCCGATGAGTAAATTGCATATAGTTTTTCATGCCCAACAAGCAATCGCGCATCTCTGCGCTCACTTGATCAATAGAAAGAAGATTTATATCACTAATTTTCTTTTGTAGTAGCTCGCGTTTAGTGAAGCCATAGAACTGCTCTGCTGCTTGATTAACATCGATAATGCTATGGTCCTCTGGATTAATCAGCAACATCACAGATTTGTGATCATGAAACATACGATACGACTGTTGATGTTTTTTTTCTAAATCAAGCTCCCGCTTTTTAATCGCAGAACGCATTGTCATAAAGATCGAGCTCAATTGATCAATCTGGTTATGACTATCACTTGAATACGCAGGAAATGGCTCTGAATATTTCCCTTGAGCTAAGTCTCTTGCTGCGTTAGATAACCGATCTAATCGACGCAATACCGTTAAATGTAACAGCACGGCCAGCCCTAAAAAAGAAACAAAATATCCAGCACTCGTGATCAGAGCTAACTTAATTATTTTTTCCTGTTTCTCTTTATCAACAGAGCCATAAGGTATTTCTACTAGAATTAAAGCCTCACAGGAACCTGTTGCTCCAGATAAATTGTGGCACGATCGACACTTTCCATCTAGGTAAACAGCTTGAGAATAGCGTAATAATTCTACACTAGCTGCTGTTTTAACAACCGCCAAATGCTCGGATAATTCACGATTTTGATTAAACTGGTCAATTATTTCTAAATCACTCTCGGAGCCTTTATTTTTGGCATTAAGCGGTGACCGAGCAACGTACCTTATCGTGGTGTTACGCTGTCCCGATTCGGATAAGTTTTGCGAGAGTTGAACGAGGGAATGTGGCAGATGACGAAAAATTTGGCCATCGGAGGGCGTTTCATCGGATTGGCATTCATGCTGCGATGCCTTAAGTAATGCGCAAATACTGCGTGCCTCAGCAACAAGCTTTCCTTCCATATTCTCGTTCACCTGCTTGTTAAACCAAACAAGAGTCAAGCTAAGTGAGATCGCAAAAACGATTATGAGAACAAGAAAAAATTGACGACGTAGACTCATCTATCCCACTCCAAGATTAACGATTAAGTAATCCTTGCCAAGATTTTACCAGACTACACTTTAAACGAAGACCAATCTATCGCTTTCTCAAACATTAGCCAAAACCAATTGATTTAACTACAATAAACTCTGTGCATTTCGCGCAGCATCACGCACCAATTCAGGCAACGCAGGATGGATAAATATCATCTCTAACAGGTCATCTAAACCACCCTGCTTGTGGATGAGCACAATCAGCATATGGATCATATCTGACGCCTCTTCACCAATAATATGAGCACCCAATAACTGCTTTGTTTGACGATCAAATAGTAGCTTTACAAAGCCATGATCCAACTGACGTGCGAGCCCCATATTACTATCAGTATAATTCGATTTACCGACGACAAAATCGATTTGTTGTTGTTCCAACTCATCTTCGCTTGCACCAACTGCTGCAACCTCTGGAACAGTAAATACCGCCCGAGGCATTGCACCATAATTTATCGGCAATGGATTCGGTTGGTCAAACACGGAACGCATTAAATACTCGCCCTCGAAGTTTACACTGTGCCTAAACAGATAATGGCCAACGCAGTCACCCAAGGCGTAGACCCCTTTCACTGCGGTTGCTAAGAAGCCATCAACTTCAATAAACCCTTTTTCATCACGTTTAATCGACGTATTTTCTAGACCTAAGTTGTCCGTTGCTGGATTCACTCCAACACTCACCAGCAAAGATTCCGCTTTTATAACGTGTTCTTCTCCGCTGTGTTGATGTCGAACGGTTACACTAAAAAGGTTATCTTGCCAACGTACTGCAATGGGAACAACGTGTTGGTGTATTTGATGTTGCTTAGCAAAACAATTCTTAAACTCGTGACGAATATCTTGATCTTCTTTGCGTAACAGTTCGCTGCGAACCAAAAAATGTGTTTCCGTGCCAAACGCGCCATAGACATGCCCCAATTCACAGGCAATATAACTTGCACCTATAACAATCATGCGCTTTGGCAACTCTTGACACCGTAACGCTTCATTACTTGTCATATATGGGGTTTGTGATAGGCCATCAATTTCGGGAATAGACGGTACCGCCCCCGTTGCAATAAATATTTTATCAGCGTGTAACTCTCGGCCATTTACCTGAATGATATTGTCATCGACAAATTGTGCCCATCCTGAGATCAATTCCAAATGATCCATTTTGGCAACTTGCTGCGACATCTGTTGTGACATGTCATCAACAGTTCGGTTTACCCGCTCCACCATTGCAGAAAAGTCGGCACTGATTGGCTGTCGTATCGTTAGGTTTAGCCGATAGGCTTGCTTCAGCAATAGTAATATGTCGGCTGGATAGATTAGCATTTTGGAAGGGATGCAGCCTCTATTTAGGCATGTACCTCCAAAAGCACTCTGCTCGATTAGTGCTGTTTTCAATCCCCGTTGTGCGGCAGGTAAGGCAATTTTTGTCCCCCCACCAGAGCCAATTACAATGACATCAAACTTTTCCATAACTTCCCCTTAAAAAACAGATCAATTCAATAATTTCAAATAATAACATGCCTCATGTTCACACTAATTTTCTATTTAAGTCTATCCGTTTTTTTCACAGGAGCCATTTAACGCGAACATGATAAGGGTTACTCATTTATAGTGATCACAAAGCCACACCATCAGACATCTAAATACATTTCACAGCACAAACCTATAGTGCAAGTATTGCAGAACAAAATAAATAGACGAATTTTGTCGGGCCAGCTAATATGGAAGCAATCAATGAACAATTTTAATATAATTTACTTAACTTGCAATGGAGGGACAAAGAAAAATGGAACAAACGGTGAATCAATCGATTGGGATCAAACATAAATTAATATCAACACTGTTATTTGCTAAACAAATTCTACTCAACCCTGCGGTGTTATTTCGCAACATGGAACGCCAAGGTGGCTTTACAGAACCGCTGATCTTCATGGCCAGCATCGGTTTCATTGCTGGACTTCTAAAAATTTTCGTCACTTTTGTCTATATGGCTAATGGAGCCATCGTCACCCTCACATCAGCCCTCTTAGCCGTGGTGATTACACCACTGTCCGTTATATGCCTCGGCTACATTAGTGCTTTTCTGCTAGCAACCCTCATGCGACAATTAGGCTGTGACGGCCAAGTTGAAACCGCCTTTCGTGTTGTTTCATATCTATGCGTCATCAGTCCACTCTCGGTGGTCCTTTCACCAATTCCCCTTGTAGGCAACATCTTGGTGCTAGGCATCCTTACCTATCTAATCATTCCAGCAGCGATTGAAGTTTACCAACTAAATAGCAATACAGCTTGGATGATATTTGGAATAGGCTTAACCGTCATCGCCATTGCAGCTTTAGGCTCTGAATATATGACGCGCAAAAGTTCACCGACAATCGCTACCACAGAGCACACAATGACCGCACCATTACAGACTACTAACCACTAAGTTGTTCGATTTCAAGCAAAAGGTGTTAGAATCACGGTACAATTTTCAAAACGAAGCATTTTTACACATATCGCCACTGGTATCATCGGTAAGGAGAACGACATGATAACGCTACCATTAACTAATGGCTGCTATAATTCACCATCGAATGGTGGCATTTGGCCGTGCAACAAAATACCTTCACTGTGCTTTTACCCGCAAGCCTTCTATGTTATTTGGAAAGCTGCCCAAATGGCAAAAAAAGGTATTTATACTGACGGGGACTGGGCCAAAAGTAGTTTTGACATCGTCAAAGGGCTCGAGTCATGCGGCGTTGAGTTTCAGGTAGGTGGAATGGAGAATGTTATTGCCAATTCTGAACCTTGTGTTTTTATTGGTAACCACATGAGTACTCTGGAAACATTTGTGCTCCCTACCCTAATTCCACCCTATAAACCCGCAACTTTTGTCATCAAACAAAGCCTTGTTGACTACCCTCTTTTTAAACATGTAATGCGATCGTGCAATCCTGTTGTGGTTAACAGAACGAATCCACGTGAAGACTTAAAAACGGTACTCAACCAAGGGTGTGAAAAACTAGCAGCGGGTACATCAATCATCGTTTTTCCACAAACAACTCGCACGACCACTTTTGATGCAGAACAATTCAATTCCATTGGCATCAAGTTGGCACGAAAAGCCAATGTTCCGATTATCCCCTTGGCGTTAAAAACAGATGCTTGGAGTAATGGTCAACGACTCAAAGATTTTGGCCCGATTTTAGCGGAGAAAAAGGTCTATTTTGAATTTGGTGCGCCAATTGACTCCAGCGGTAACTCAAAAGAGATTCAACAGACAATTATCAACTTCATTCAAAGCAATCTAAAGGCTTGGCAAAAATAAATCGAGATGACAAACAAAAAGAGCCACCCCTTAAATGGGGCGGCTCTTTTTGTTTGTCCGATACATCATGAGTGACTAGCCGCAGCTACCACCACAGCTTGAACCGCAACCACCACCCTCTTTTGAGGTGATTGTGAAACCATCTTGTACATAATGAATAACTTGATCATCAGCGAAACGAACGACCTGTGCATCAAGAAGTACTTCGATTTCATTAACAGTAACCACTTTATCTTCCTCTGTTGACTCATCCAGAGTCAATCCCAAAGAGGGACCGCCTCAGCCAAAGCCTGCCATCGTTACCCGTAATGATTTACCCTCGTTTTGCTCTAAAATACTTTTCAGCTCAGTACGAGCCTCATCAGTAATAGTCAACATGTTACATGTTCCTTTCACGTTATTAAATTCGTTCTACCCAAATACCGAACAAGCTCACTTAATCATGTAAGTGAGTGGTATACATCTCTTCGTTAAACCCAACCACATACCTGTCACCTACTTTAAATGTTGGTGCACGTAATTTTCCTGATGGACCGATTACATTGGCTAAAATCTCATCACGATTCTGTTCAGCGACGAGCAAGTCCTTGACAGTTTTCCCTTTAACAACAGCGACATGCTTAACCGTTAACATTCGTTGCCATGCGGCTTCTGCGTCAATGGGTTCTTTACGAGGATCAATCATCACCTCAACATCAACTAAATTTTGCTCAAAAAACTTTTGAGCTTTTTTACATGAAACTCATCCCTTACGAAAATAGATCCATCCTATTTTTTTCATAACATTTCCACCTTGATGAATCAGTTAAACAAATCAATAGTCATTTCAATATATATAGAACCGATAGCATGAGAAAGTCAAATGCATTATTACCTAAATAGTAATTAATTTATTGGCGGACACGCGTTACACCACTTGGACCACGAATAATTCGCACTCGATCTCCAACAGCGTAGAAATCATCGGCTTCCTGAACCACAGCAATCACTTCGCCACTATCGAGCTCAACAGTCAGTTCAACTCCATTCTTCCGAGTACTTCCCTCTTCTACAGCCGTGCCAATCAACGCACCACCAATAGCACCAACAGCTGTAGCAAGGGCGCGGCCATGTCCTCCACCAATCGTGTTTCCTGCAATACCGCCAATCACACCACCTGAGACCGTTCCTAACCCAGATTGACTCCCTTCAATGGTCACAGTATCGACAACTAAAATAGTGCCATAATAAACCGATAATTGACGTTGCGCCTGCGAACGACTATAAATATCACCTGACTGACTCGCGCATCCAGCTAACGCAACAACACAGCATACCAATAAAAGTCCATATTTTTTCATGGGGACCTCCTTACCGCAAGCGTACAGTATTGCTTCAGCAATATCATACTAATTTATCTCCATAACCGCTCCGACCGATCCATAGAAAAAGCGCTTACCAAACTCGTTGCGCAACAACGCTGCCCGAGTTTGCCCTGTACAATGTGAAACCCCAATTTTTTGTAAATTAAACCGTTTCAACTCGACAAGGGTTCGCTCAAATTGCTCCGCACTAACAGGACCAAGATGTGTCCCTCCTACGACAGCATATATTTCCTGACGATCAAATTGTTGGCAGACATAGTCTAACGTATTAACAATCCCCGCATGCGCACAACCCAATACAACCACCAGACCTTTTGGACTATCTAGCACCACAGCCATATCGTCATGGAAGGGATCTGCTTCAAATTCACCTGCATGATTGCGCTGAACAAGATTAGCATCGCCACGTTCAAAATCATTACTCCGTGGGATTGTTCCCGTGACATAGAGATGCTGCGCAATCTGTTGAAATATTGGTGTAAACGTGAATCGCGCCCCAAGAGTCTCTAAAAGCTCTCGGCGCTGAGGAATTCCTAAAAAACGCAACGTGTGCGAACCCTGCGAATAGCGCTCTGAAAAAATTTCAGGATGAGCAAAAATCTCCAAACCATCAACATAACGTAACACCTGATCTAATCCGCCAGCGTGGTCATAATGGCCATGGCTAATCACCGCAGCACTTAACTGATTCAGTGGCAAACCGAGAACTTGAGCATTTTTAATAATTCCTAGCCCCTGCCCGCTATCGACAAGGTAATGCTTGCCATCAACCTCAATCCAACACGCAAAGCCGTGCTCACCAATTGCAGGAATTGCTCGCCCAACACTGTTTTCACATAAAATTGTTATTTTCATCACAAAAAAACCCTCCATAATTACAATAAAAGTGTACCATCATCGACAAATTGTACAACGCTTGCCAGCGTGCGTCAGCCCATTTTATCAGCGTTTGCGAACACAACAAAAATAAACGGGTTAAAAATATCACCACTGACAAATAACCTGTCATTTTCATTTGACAAAAAGTGGCCGAATCAACTAGACTCTATCCTCTGTTTTCATGTGGGCCTATAGCTCAGTTGGTCAGAGCCACCGGCTCATAACCGGTTTGTCCCAGGTTCGAGTCCTGGTGGGCCCACCACTTTTGCAGACTGCAAAGGGTACTTATGGTAAAGATCCGAAGGCGATTTTGCCTTGAACATACACGCAACACAATAAAGGGAGTGCAACGACACCAGAGTTGCACTCTCTTTTTTTGACGAGCATTTTCATGAGAAAAGCATCCAGCATTCGGCTTCAGGACCTTATAGGATACCTCAATAGCCACTACCCACAGAACCTAGCTGAAGACTGGGACAATGTTGGACTGCAAGTAGGCGATCCTAAACAAGAAATTCGCAAAACAATGATCGCTCTCGACCCCACCCTTAGCACCATTCAGTCTGCCATAGAGCAACAATGCCAAGCCCTTATCACGCACCATCCTTTGATCTTCAAGCCACTTAAAAAAATATCACCCGACAACGAAACAGGGCAAATATTGTTCGAAGCGATTCGCAACAACCTTGCCATCGTTAGTGTCCATACAAATCTTGATCACGCCACAGATGGTCTCAACGACTGGCTCGCTCAAACGTTGAAGATTGAATCATTTAAACCATTATTGCTAGCGAAACCAGGTGATCTCGTTAAGCTCGTTGTCTTTGTCCCGCCCGAAGCGGTTGACAACCTATCCCTAGCGCTATTTAAAGCTGGTGCTGGTCACGTTGGTCGCTATGACAAATGTTCATTTCGGCAAGAGGGTATCGGCACATTTCGCGCAAATGAAGACTGTAAACCTTACAACGGTGACATTGGTGAGCACGTACAAACCAATGAAGTTCGCCTTGAAACCATTGTACCGCGAGCATTGACAAACCGTGTTGTCGCTAAAATGATTAAAGCTCACCCCTACGAAGAGGTGGCGTACGATTTAATTCCACTCGATAATCAGCGCTGCGATATTGGTCTAGGTCGCATCGGCACCATCAACACACACACAACATTGCTCGACTTTGCTGATGAGTGCAAACAAACACTAGGCTGCCAAGGTTTACGAATTGTTGGTGACACCACAACATCAATTCGTAAAGTTGCAGTCTGTGGCGGTAGTGGCGCCATGTTAATCCGTGAGGCCGCACGCCAAGGAGCAGATGTCTTAGTCACCGGCGACATCAAATATCATGAAGCTCAAACAGCCCAGGCCCTCGGGCTTGCATTGATCGATGCTGGACATTTTGCTACGGAACAACTCATGGCTCAAGCTCTGGCACGAAAGCTTAAACAACATGCACACCAACAGGCATGGCCTGTACACTATATTGTTGCACCAGAACAACGTGACCCGTTCACGTTTGTCTGATACAGAACCTATTGAAGAACGTAAATATACAATTTGACGACGGAGGTAACAGGGTGAAAGAAGACGTACAGCTACTCATTGATTTACAGGAACTTGATCAGGTAATCATCAAAGGGCGCAATCAACAAAAGAAATTACGCGCTGAGCAAGAACTCCTTAACGCTCAAGCAACAAAACTTACGGCACTGATCGAACAGCTCGATAAGGAGCTTGATGCCATCAAAAATGATCGCGGCGAAGTGAACCAAGCTCTTTTACTTGAGATGGACAATGTTGAAAAGGCTGAAGCTCGTCTTCCTGAAATCAAAACACAAAAAGAGTACCTTGCTATCTTAAAAGAAGTGGACGTTGCCAAAAAGCAATGCAAGGATCTACAAGATCAACTCGATGGCAGTGAGCAAGCATTTACCACCCTTGAAGAAGATCGTGCTGAAAAGCAGCAGCAACTCGACGAGTTACAGCAGAGCAACACCAGCCGTGCTAGCGAGATTGACACCGAGCTAACAGATATCGACAATTCACTCAAGTCTGAAGATAGTAAGCGCGAGGCATTGGCAGAGAACGTTCCAGCTAAAATTCGCAAAAACTATGAGCTACTCTTAGTTCGCCGTAAAGGTTCAGCACTTGTTGAAGCGCGTAAAGGCACCTGCCTTGGCTGCAACATGCATTTACCACCTCAGTTCTTTAACTCAATGCTTAAGAAACAAGGGATTGACAGCTGTCCACACTGCAACCGTCTCCTCTTTATTCGCCCAATGGAAGGCTAAAAGCCTCCAGTAAACACTATTAAATGAAAAAATGGTCGAAGAAGCACAGATGATCGCCGGTTTCGCGAGAAACGGGAGGAAAGTCCGGGCTCCGCAGGGTAGGATGGTTCTTAACGGGAACCGGGGGTGACCCCAGGGCTAGTGCCACAGAGAGAAGACCGCCTGCCTCTGGCAGGTAAGGGTGAAAGGGTGAGGTAAGAGCTCACCAGCTTTGGTGGTGACATCAAAGGCTAGGTAAACCCCATCCGGAGCAAGGCCAAATAGAGAGGCGCTTGAAGGCGACCCGCCTGAAGCTTCTGGGTTGGCTGCTTGAGGCCGTCGGCAACGGCGGTCCTAGAGGAATGATCATCCCCCAGATTAAGGTAACTTAAACTGGGTACAAGACCCGGCTTACGGGCTTCTTCGACCACCTTTAATTAAGAAACGAGTACTATCTACCCCAACTCGTTTGATGATATGAAATTATGACTTGTACTGTATCGCCCAGTGATCGCTGGCAAAATATAACCGTTGCGATAAGCAAGGAACTTTCCTGCTTAGCTGAATCAGAGCGTCAGTGGATTGAGCAACAGATCACCCACATTCATCACTTACAGCGGCAGCTTCATGATCTCTTTGTTCACGGACAAGGTTTGCTGCATTGCCAAAAATGCCTCGGATCATGCTGCGAGCGTGGCAACAACCATATGACCTTAGCCAACGTGCTCAGTGGTCTCCTTGATCGCACCCTTCCTGCCGCAGATTTTAGCCAAACGTGCCCCTTTCTAACCCAAAAAGGGTGTTCTTTACGGGTTGAATCGCGCCCTTACAACTGCGTCACCTTTATTTGTGACACAATAGAAGAGTGCCTAAACGCTGAGGAACTCGATCAGTTTTACACCCTTGAACGCCAATTACGTGAGCACTACATCGCCTTTGATCAACGCTATATTGGCTCAAGCCTACAAGGTTTATTGATCCGATCCCAGAGTATGCCGGGAAACCAATATCTCGCTCATCGAATTTAAACTTAACGATCATTTCAGGAGTCAACACCGCCTCTATGGATATAAAATTCACTCGCAGTAATGGTACAATTGACACGTTAGTGGATCAACTTATTGATGAAGTCGGTGTCAACCACCCGTATATCATTCGTGAAATGATCCTTAGCGCCCTAAAGGTTGGTCAAGACAGCAACTATCTTGCTGACCTTAAGCTAATCCGTACCACCATGAAAGAGATGCGCTATACCAGTAAAGTTTTTGCCCCCTATCGGGCGCGGCGCAAAGTCACTATTTTTGGTTCTGCTCGGACTGAATCTCACCAAGCGATCTACCAAAAATGTTTGAGATTTTCTCAACTCCTTGCACAAAATAACTACATGGTGATCACTGGTGGTGGCGGTGGTATTATGCAGGCGGGCAATGAGGGGGCTGGCGCAGAAAATTCCTTTGCGGTTAACATAGAACTGCCCTTTGAACAGGATACCAACAGCATCATGCAAGACAGTGATAGAGTCTTGATGTACAAATATTTTTTCAACCGCAAGGTCGCTTTTCTCAAAGAAGCCGACGCAATTGCTCTTTTTCCCGGTGGCTTTGGTACCATGGACGAAGCTATGGAAGCACTCACCCTGCTTCAAACCGGCAAAAACCCGCCCATTCCTCTGGTTCTCATTGATGATGATGAAGGTTCTTACTGGGAAGAGTGGCTTGAATTTACCCGCGATACCATGTTAACAAAAGGTCTGATTTCAGGGGAAGATTTTGGTCTGTTTACCATCACCCGAAGTGCTGAAGAAGCGCTTAAGGTGATCCATTCCTTTTACAAAAACTACCATTCAAGCCGCTATGTTGACAATCTGCTCGTCATCCGCTTGAATAAGGCGCTGACTCAAGAGCAAATCGGGATCCTTGAAGAGGAATTCGCTGAGATTTTATTACCAGGAACTCAAATTAAGGCGACAAGCGCTTTTAGTAAAGAGAAGGACCAGCCTGACCTTTGGGAGCTACCCCGTTTAGCGATAGAATTTAATCGTCGTAGCTATGGCTTGCTTAATTCATTTATTCGCCGCATCAATTCGTTTTAGGAGATCGTTGTGGGCTATAAAAATTTACAATCCTGCGTTCGTGATTTAGAGCAGCACAGCAAACTTATCCGTATCACTGACGAGGTTGATCCCCATCTTGAAGTTGGGGCGATTCAACGCCGCGTTTATGCCGCAGGCGGACCAGCTCTTCTGTTTAACAATGTTAAAGATTGCCAGTTTCCCATGCTTGGCAACCTATTTGGCACCCTTGAACGTACTCGCTTTATTTTTCGAGATACCCTCGACACCGTTCAACGCTTAGTCGATGCCAAACTCGACCCAAGTTCGGTTGCTAAGCAGCCATGGAAATTTGCTTCTGCACCTCGCGGAGCATGGAACCTGTTACCCAAACGGGTTAAATCAGGTGCAAGCCTTGCTAAACAAACGACCATCGCTCAACTTCCACAGTTGGTTTCGTGGCCCGATGACGGGGGGGCTTTTATCACCCTGCCCCAGGTATACAGTGAACCACCAGATCACACTGGCCTACGCCACTCTAACCTTGGCATGTACCGCGTTCAGCTTAGTGGCAATGAGTATATTCAAAATAAAGAGATCGGCCTCCATTATCAAATTCATCGCGGTATTGGCGTCCACCACAGTAGCGCTAAACAGCGCGGTCAACGCTTACCCGTTAATATTTTTATTGGTGGTGCACCCAGCATGTCTGTCGCCGCGGTAATGCCCCTTCCTGAAGGGATGCCAGAGCTATCCTTCGCCGGACTACTCGGTGGTCACCGTATTGCCATGGTTCAACCCGCCAACCTGCCCTTTCCTGCTGAGGCAGATTTTGTTATTTGTGGCTCCATTGACCCAACAGCGACCCGCCCCGAAGGCCCTTTTGGAGACCATCTTGGCTACTACAGCCTGACTCACGAATTTCCTGTTATGCAGGTTGATGCAGTTTACCACCGTAGTGATGCCATCTGGCCCTTCACTTCCGTTGGTCGCCCTCCGCAGGAGGATACCAGCTTTGGAGCCTTTATCCATGAACTCACTGGTGATTTGATTCCAACCGTCCTTCCTGGTATTAAAGCTGTTCACGCGGTAGATGCCGCTGGAGTGCACCCACTCTTGCTTGCACTTGGTAGTGAGCGCTACACCCCCTACAGTAGCGATCAGCAACCACAGGAACTACTCACCCAGGCCAATGCTATTTTTGGTCAAGGGCAGCTATCATTAGCCAAGTACCTTATGATAGCCAACAGTGGCGATTACCCAAACCTTAACCTACACCATATCGATCAATTTATTGGTCATGTGTTGCGTCGCTGTGATTGGCGCCGTGATCTCCATTTTCAGACCTGTACTACGATTGACACTCTCGACTACAGTGGTAGTGGTCTTAATCGCGGTTCAAAAGTGGTGATGGCTGCGAGTGGCCCCGAGATTCGTACTTTGCCGACAGAACTACCAACAGATCTACGTTTGCCTGATGGCTTTAGTGCGCCCCACGTCGCCCAACCTGGGATCCTAATCATCAAAGGTCCAGCTTGCCATGAGATGAACAGCAGCCCACAACAGGCAATGGATCAACTCAGCGCCTTCTTTAGCGCGAGTGACTGCATCAATCAGTTTCCCCTCATTATTGTTAGTGACGACAGCGCTTTTGCCGCCCAAACACTCAATAATTTTTTATGGACCACCTTTACCCGTTCTGACCCAGCACAAGATATCTATGGTATTGACTCTTTTATTAATAATAAACATTGGGGCTGCCACGGTTCATTAATTATCGATGCTCGGCGTAAATCTCATCACGCGCCGCCACTTATTGACGACCCCACTATTGAGAAACGTGTTGATGCCCTTGGCTGCAAGGGTGGTCCCTTACACGGCATCATTTAAAACAGACACCGAGTTCTATCACCGATTTCGGTAGAGCATTTTTATTAACCCAGAGGCTGTTCAATAACAGCAATGGATCACAGCATGTCAACAAACCAATATTCACTATCTCAAGCCATTGGCAACACTCCACTGGTGGAGCTACGCAACATTAATCCTAATCCTAATGTCCTTATTTTAGCTAAATTGGAGGGCAGCAACCCGGGTGGCTCCGTTAAGGATCGTCCAGCATGGTATATGATTAAGAAGGCGATAGAATCAGGTGAACTAACCCGAGATAAAACAATTTTGGAACCAACCTCAGGTAATACCGGTATCGCCTTAGCAATGATTGGCTCATCTCTTGGTTATAAAGTTAAACTGATCATGCCGCCCTGTGTTAGCGTTGAGCGCCGTAGTGTTCTTGAGGCTCATGGTGCTGAAGTAGTACTATCTGCTCCCGGTCAGGCAACGGATGGTGCAATTCGCCTTGCCCATCAAATTGTCAATGACTCGCCAAATCAATATTTCATGCCTAATCAATACAGCAATCCCAACAACCCACTGGCCCACTATGAAACAACGGGACCAGAAATTTATTGTCAATGTGATGGCAACATCGATGCCTTTGTCGCTGGAATTGGTACCTCAGGAACCTTGATGGGAACGGGTCGGGCATTAAAAGAGCGCAATGCCAACATCCGTATTATTGGTGTTGAACCAACCCTTGGCCATAAAGTTCAAGGGTTGAAAAATATGAATGAGGCGATTGTGCCAGCAATCTATCATGAAGAAAATCTTGACGAGAAAATCGTTGTTGAGGATGATGAAGCCTTTGAATGTGCGCGCAAGCTCGCCAACGATGAAGGTCTTTTTGTCGGTATGTCGAGCGGTGCGGCTGTTGCGGGAGCGCTGCGAATTGCGGCAACCATGGAGAGTGGAACCATTGTCACGCTACTTCCTGATCGTGGTGACCGCTATTTAAGCACCTCATTATTCCGCTCAACCTGTGCTTGCTGCCCACCCTAAGGACGGCTACCCCACTTTATGTAACAATTTAAATTGATTCAACTTTCATCCATTACAGGAGACCCTGCTATGCAACCTCACAATCAAATACTCGGCACAGGTCACGCAGTGCCTGAACGTGTACTGACCAATGCAGAACTTGAGCAAATGGTTGACACAACCGATCAATGGATTGTTGAGCGCAGCGGAATTCGCCAACGCTATATTTGTGAGCCAGGAAGCTGTCTTTCAGATCTCGCCACACAAGCGGCTAACCAAGCACTCGATGCCGCCGACACCACAGCTGAAGAGATTGACCTCATTATTGTTGGCAGTGTAACGGGTGATATGAAATTTCCGGCCATGGCGTGCTTGATCCAGCAAAAACTCGGTGCAACAAATGCCGCCGTCTTTGATCTTTCAGCAGCCTGTAGTGGTTTTCTTTACGGTTTACATATTGCTGACAGCTTGATGCAAACAAGTGGCTATCGCCGAGCACTAATTATTGGTGCAGAGATGCTCTCAAGTATGATTAATTGGCAGGATCGTAATACCTGTGTGCTGTTTGGTGATGGAGCGGGTGCGGTTGTTGTTGGCCCAGCGACGGATGAGAAAGGCTTACTGAGTACCTACATTAAAAGTGATGGTAGTCAGCATGCGCTACTGTTTAATCCAGCTGGCAGCCAATACCCACCAAGCCATGAAAATATTGATTCAAAACTCGCCACCATCAACATGGCGGGCCGCGAAGTATTCCGCCATGCTGTTGTTTCAATGACCGACGCATTACATGAGGCGCTTAAACGAGCAAATTTAGCCCCTGACGACATCGATCTACTTATTCCACACCAAGCCAACATTCGCATCATTGAGGCCATAGGCAAGCGTTTTAAGATCGACAACAGCAAAGTCTATGTTAACGTCGACCGCTTTGGCAATACGTCCTCAGCGACGATCCCCATTGCCCTCAATGAAGCCATCACCACTGGGCGGATTAAAGAAGGGGATACCGTTGGCCTTGTCACCTTTGGCGCGGGGCTAACCTGGTCATCGTGTATCATTCAATTTTGAGTTGTTTATTTTCTAAAGATTAGCTACAAGCAATATGTTTTTTAGTTCTAGTGGCGCAATGTATTTTAATTTATTGAAATTAATTCTAACCGAGGGGTTGTAAGATGACAATCAAGAAAAAACTTTTTTTTACTGGGCTCGGAATTTTTATTGGCTGCCTTGTGTTTTCAACTATCACCGTAATGAATTTGAGAAAAATTCAAAACAATTTTGTCCAATTTAAAGAATTCTCCATGGCTGGAAAGATTGCTCTTCTTGAAATAAACCGTGATGTAAACTATGTCAGTCGCCTTACACGCAACATTATGTTGGGGTCAAATATAGACAAAGACATCAAAAAGCTTCATTCAAGAATCGAGCGAATTACTCAAGCCTATGTTCAGCTGGAACATACTGCTGTCACCCAGGAGGAACGTTCACTCATTCAACAAGCAAAACAAGCCTCCCTCGCCTTTGTTCAAGATGGGCTACGCCATGTAACTTCTCTCAAAAAAATTCCCGTTGATCAACGCCACCTCTCTTACAAAGATTACGGCAAAACAGCTACCCCCCTAGCGGTACAATCAAGGAAAATTTTTCCTCAATTGATAAAAGAGAAAGACACCCAAACAGTACAGGGGATACAACTCTTACGTGAGAGCATTCAGCAGCAACTGATCCTACTTTATATTTCAATTCCAGTTCTTTTATCGTTTGTTATCATCGTATTTTTTGGACTAACGAAAGTGATCGGCAACCCTCTTAAAAAATTGACCGAAATGGCTGACTCTATTGGCCATGGAGACCTCTCAATACGATTACAACTTAAATCGCATGATGAACTGCATCACCTTGCTGATATGATGAACAAAATGGCTGACGCATTGAGCCAAAAGGCTCTCCTTGCCGAAGCCATAGCTCAAGGGGACCTAAACTCAGAGATTCATATACTTTCGCAACAGGACCGATTGGGGATTGCGTACCAAGGGATGTATGCCTCGCTCAACGAGTCTCTCCATATGGTCAACAATGCCAGTAATCAAATCGGCAATAAGGCTGTTAGTGTTGCTGAAGAGAGCCAATCTCTTCTCCATGGAGCGACTGAATCTGCTGCATCACTTGAACAAATATCAAGTTCTCTTACTCAAATGTCAAGCCAGACAAAACACAATGCTGACAACGCAAACCAAGTCAACACCCTCTCTAGTGAAGCTAAAAATGCGGCTGAAATTGGAAACAAAAAGATGCAACAAATGGTTATCGCCATGGCTGAGATACATGATGCAGGTCAACACATCAACAAAATCATAAAGGTGATTGATGAGATCGCATTTCAAACCAATCTCTTAGCTCTCAATGCTGCAGTTGAAGCAGCGCGTGCAGGTCAACATGGCAAAGGATTTGCTGTTGTTGCTGAAGAGGTACGCAACCTTGCAGCACGTAGTGCAAAAGCGGCGTCTGAGACGGCTGAACTCATTACAGGTTCAACTCAAAAGACAGATAATGGAGCGGAAATTGCCAACGATACAGCAAAGTCTTTGGAAGATATTTTTATCGGTGTTTCCAAAGTTTCAGACCTTGCTGAAGAGATTGCCACAGCCTCAAATGAGCAAGCAGATGGTATTAATCAAATTAATAGTGGTCTCAGTCAAATAGACTCAATTATTCAACAAAACGCATCTACCGCTCAAAAAAGTACAAATGAAGCAGCGGAAGTATCGGCATTTGCATCTGAACTTCAAGAGATGCTCCGTCGTTTTAAACTGTCGAATAAAAACCAGAGTATCGCTTCAAATTCAATTATGATTGATCAGACTTCATACCGAGACTGATTTAGATAACAAGCAAATAAAAAAGGCAGCCTCGACATCATTATGATCATGCCGAGGCTGCCTTTAATCGTTTAGACCATCTCTAAGTTAGACAACAATCCTTTTTCATAGCGCACATCATTCAGGTGGAGAACTGTGCTACCCCAAGCCTTAGAAGAATCTCAGCTCCATCGTAAAATACGATTGCTCGAAATAACCCAACAAGTTAAATCTAAATCTTTACTTGAAACAAAGAATTAAAGGAATTAATCACATCGTGTGCCATCAAAGGTTTTAAACGACCCCTTGTTGTGACGTTTAACACAATACATTGCATGGTCGGAGCTTTTAAAAAGCTGATCAATAGAGTCACCATGCGTTGGATAGCAACTAATACCGATACTCACTCCTATTTGCACGGGTTGCCCCTTGATCATAAACTTGCGACTAAGTTCCTGATTAACCTTTGCTGCAACCAATTCAGCATCCTGAACTTTATCTATTTTCGATAGCACAATAATAAATTCATCACCACCAATTCGTGCAACCGTGTCTGCCCGCCTAACTTGATTAATCATCCGTTCTGCAACGTCAATTAAAAGATGATCGCCAATATCGTGGCCTAAATCATCATTTACCGCCTTGAATCCATCTAAGTCAGCAAACAGCAGAGCAAATTGTTGACCATTACGTTCACTTTGGTGGAAAAGTTGCGCTAAGCGATCATCAAGCAATGTTCGGTTAGGCAGGTTTGTCAATTTATCGTAATTAGCCATTCGTACTAACTCCAACTCTTTGAGTTTTCTTTGTGAGATAAATTGAGCAATAAACCAAGAAGGTAATGTTGCAAACAGAAATAACAGAACTGCAACGACAGAAAGTCGAACTAATAATTTACCACTATGAGCAAATAAGATATCTGCTGGAATATACGCCATCAACGTCCATGAATAGTCACAGCTGGCCTCTTTACCGATACTTGTCGTGCAACTGGTCGTACAATGCGTTTCATCATAGGTGGGATAAATTGTAGCAAAACTAAACAACCCGTTAGTGGTAACTAACTGGCCAAAAATTTCACCGTTGATCTTCTGCCATTCACGAGGGAAATTATCCGCAAAGGACCGTTGCTTGCCCTTGCCATACATAAAGCCCCACTCATCGTCAGCGGTCAATCCACGCAACCAAAAGCCATCAAGATTTATCAACAGCATTTTTCCATACAATAACCTGTCGGCGCTGATGAGTTCATCGAGGAGGTTTTGGCCAAGATAATTCAGAATGACAACACCCTGCTTATGACCTTGGCGATCAAAAACGGGTGCTCCAAAACGGATCATTGGCTTTAAAGGGATCTCTATCGAGCCGTTTTCAATATTAAGATCAAACGGAGAGACAAACAACTGCCCCGGATCGAGGGTTAACGTATCATCAAAATAATAGCGTCCCCGCTTGTTTTGCAGTTTACTTTCAGCAACTGTCACACCCCGGCCATCAACATTATTTACCCTAACGGTCTCATTACCGTCGAGGTCAATAAATCGGATCTGATCGTATATTTCACGGGCTTCAAGAAGGGCGGAATATTCCTTGGCGCACGCTTGTTTCATGCGCACATCACCGGTGTCAAGATAGTTGTGGAGTTCGTTTTGTTGAGCAAGAAAAGTAATATCAGAAATGATAGTCGAAAATTTATCACTGACAATCTGCTTCACAACATTGACGGCATGCTGCTCTTGAAGCTGAGTCCGCTTAAGAAAATCGCGACTCTCCAAATTGTATAAAATTGTGATCAAAACAGTTAAAATCACGCCCGCTAACATAAAAACACGCACAAAATAGTACAGCACACTGTTACGACTGCGATTTGCTTCGGGTTGATCAACAAATTTTTTTATATGCCTCATCGCAAACACCTTACTTATGGCTAATCTCACCCCTCACTATTCATTAAGATAACACCCCTATTCCGTGTTGTATATTGTCATCCACAAAAAAAGGCACCCCCTAGTGGGAGTGCCTTTTTCAGTAAAGCTATGTTCGCGCTGATTACTTACCAGCTAATGCCATTACCTGCTCGGTGAATGGGTTAGCGAACAAGATGATCATTGCTACAACGAATACGTAGATAGCAAGTGACTCGATCATCGCAAGACCGATCATCATAGTAGTAAGGATTTTACCGCTTGCGCTTGGGTTACGAGCAACACCCTCAACAGCAGCTTTGATAGCAAGACCTTGACCAAGACCTGTACCGAAAGAACCAATAGCCATACCAAAACCAGCAGCGATCATACACCATGCAAAAAATGTCATTGTTACTCTCCTTGAAACAAAAAAGTGGGTTATTTTTCCTATACAATATAGGACTTATCTAAACGTCTAAACGTTAAGAACGAAATTAATGCGCCTCTTCCAACGCTCCAGCAATGTAGATCATTGCCAGCAAGGTGAAAACGAATGCCTGAATAAAGGCAACCAAAACACCCATCAACATCATCGGTACCGGTAGGAACAATGGAACCAAAGCGAAGAAGATCATCAAGACAATTTCGTGGCCATACATGTTACCAAACAAACGAAGTGACAACGAAAGAGGGCGAGCTAAGTGGCCAATGATCTCAATGATGAAGATCAACGGCGCCAGTGCAGCAATAGGACCCATGAAGTGCTTGAGGTAGCTAATGCCGTGCTCTTTTACACCAATGATATGGGTCATAGCAAAAACGGTGAGTGCTAATGCCGCATTGGTATTTAAATCAGCGGTTGGAGGGTACATACCTGGCACCAAACCGATAAGGTTTGATACGAGAATGAACAGTGAGAAAGTAGCGATCAATGGGAAATAGGTCTTTCCCTTAGGCCCCATGGTTTCCACCATCAGGTTCTCAATGCCACCAACAACACTTTCCATCAGGTTCTGCCATCCACTAGGAACGACTTTAACGCCACGTGAAACAACAAATGCTACGGCAAATAACAGTAACATGACCAACCATGTGTAAGTAACATGAGGTCCAATGTGGCTGTGTAGTTGTTGTTCAACCCATTGTAGTAATAAAAAAGGATGTACCATTTAAGTCGTGCCTCCCTACTTGATAGCGCGCATAACTGTGGTCAACATAATATTGATCACCACAACTGAAAGTCCAATAATTAGTCCCAGTGGATTTACTTTCACCACCGCAATGAGTAATACCAGCATGACTGCTAATGCAGCCAGTCGAAAGATATAACTCACTTGAAAACCTTTAACCGCAGGTTGACCAGTTGCCGACAACGCCTTAATAAGCGAGCGATGTAACCACTGATACCCACAAACTGCAATCAAACCACCACTGGCTACACCAATGGTTAAATCTTTATTCTGTAACAACAAGCTGACGCCGACAAGTCCAATTAAAATCATCCAGTTTCGTCGCGCTAACTGCTGTAGCAGATGTTCCTCATTATCACTCACGATTTTCTTTATTTTCCTGTTTCTGACGGCGCAGTTCGCGGTTCGTCAGGATGAAAATATTACGAAAACCTGAAACAATGCCGAACCCGAGAAAGACTAACAACATCCAAGGATCGGTTCCTAGCCATTGATCTAAGTAGTAGCCCATGGCCATTCCGATAAGGATCGAGGCCACCATGCAGATACCAACACTTGAGAGAAAACCCAGCGACTTATAAAGTTCGCGGCGCTCAGCAGCCCTTATTTCCTTATCATTACGGGTCATGTGAGCCTTCTTTCTCCTCAATTTTTCAATGTCTAATACAAACGCGGTTTTTTACCACAGCTACCACTCTGTGTCAATTTGTTTTCTACATTGTATACAGTTTCGCTGCGTTTACTGGCACCATTAAGATAGTATTGTCAGAGAAACCACTCTTTATAAATTCACCTTTCTTTACATTGACTAAAATCGTTCTTTCAACACAGGCAACCATTCTGCTACACTTCATCAAATTTTATTTGAAACTCTTTGTGAATGACACCCCTCTATGTTTAATGACTCCTTTATTGTCGATATTGAAACAGCTCTCAAGCGCCGCGAACAAGGTGCTCTTTTAGTTGACGTTCGAACTGCGTCAGAATTTAACGAAGCCTCTATCCCTGGTGCGGTCAATGTTCCGATACTTAACGACGAAGAACGCGTTGAGATCGGCACGCTGTATAAAGAGCAAGGCTCTGATATCGCACGCATTCGCGGTGTCGAAGTGGTTTCACCTAAAATTCCACAACTTATTCAAACCATTAATAGTTTACGCACCAATTCAAGACGGCCAATTATCATTTTTTGCTGGCGTGGTGGCTTACGCAGTCGTGCCATGACTGCATTTTTACAACTCGCAGGGTTCCCCGCATTTCAACTACGTGGTGGTCACAAAGCCTTTCGTCACCACGTTGTCGATTTCTTTGATAACGGACACTGGGGCCGCATGTTGGTCCTTCGTGGTTTAACTGGCGTTGGCAAAACGCGTGTTTTACAGCAACTTTCTCAACAGGATCAACCTGTTATCGACCTTGAAGGACTGGCCAACCACCGTGGTAGTGCATTTGGTGGCGTCGGTCTCGGACAACAGCCAGGTCAAAAACAATTTGAATCACTACTATGGGATGCACTGCAAAAGGTACCAGAAGGTAGTTGGGCTCTAACTGAAGGGGAAAGTCGCCACATTGGTAAAATTATCTTACCGGTGCGTTTCTTCCAAAGTTTACAAATCGAGAAAACATTATGGCTCGAAACTGAGCTAGAAAATCGAATCGAAATAATCTTAGAAGATTACTCGGTTTCTGAACTGGCAGAAGAAGCGTTCATTCAACCAATTCAATCGTTACAACGCCGCTTAGGAATTACTGAAGTGGAAAACATGCTTGAATTACTACGCCAGAAAAATTGGCACGAATTGGTTTCTGAACTGATGCTGAAATACTATGACCCGCTCTATTGCCACACCAAACCAGACAATCGCACCACCGTTAACATTGATCCGTTTACGAGTGACCACAGCGCATTACTTGAAGCTGCTAAAGAAATTTTAGCCACCGAACCAACGGCCTAACAGGTATCATGTCGAGGGGGACTGCGTGAAATCAGACACCATTGATCAATTTAACCCACTATGTGAAAAATGTAACCGTAGTTGTCGTCAACCAGCGGGCTGCAAGCTACTCGAATGCCCCCGCTTTTCACCACGGCCTTTTAAGCTCAAGCCACAGCCGAAAAAACAACTTAAGCTTTTCTAGTCTCAAGTTCCGCTAAAAACTGCACAACATATGGAGTAAATTTTTCTGGTTCAACAAGAAATGAATCGTGACCATAGTCCGATTCAATCAGATGATACTCCACTGGTTTCTTCAGCCGCTGCAACGCTTCAACCACCTCTTCTGTCTGCTCAGGGCGATACAGCCAATCAGAGGTAAATGCAAACCACAACGATGGGCAGGTTAGATCCTCAAGGCCATCTTCAATACACCCTGTTTCTCGTGCCACGTCATACAGGTCAAGCGCTTTGGCTAAATAGAGAAACGAATTACAATCAAAGCGGCTCGGGAAACTGTTACCATTATATTCTAGATAACGCTCCACTTCGAATTGACCGAACAGATCAAACAAACCATCACGAGCAGAAAAGCGACGGCCAAACTTCATTGCCATCGATTCTTCCGATAAAAACGAGATATGTCCAACAGCACGTGCTAGAGCAAAACCGCTCATCGGTGGATGTTCAGGCTTATAATTGCCCTTTTTCCACAGTGGATCATTGTAGATCGATTGCCGAGCCAAGGCATTCAGAGCAATCGCCATCGGCGAAGTACGCCCCGTCCCCGCGATAGGGATAATAGAGCGGACAAAATCAGGATAAACGATCCCCCACTCCAACGCTTGCATGGCCCCCATACTGCCACCGATCACTGTTACCAACTTGGTGACACCGATCTCATCCATCAACAACCGTTGCGCACGCACCATATCGCGCACCATCACAATAGGGAAATTCAGCCGATACGGTCGCCCCGTCGCCGGATTGATACTTGTTGGCCCCGTTGACCCCTTACACGAACCAATGACATTGGAGCAGATCACCTGATATTTATCGGTATCAAGCACTTTACCCGGGCCAATTAAATTATCCCACCAACCCGGCTTACGATCATCTTCATGGTGCCGACCCGCGGCATGAGCATCACCTGTCCATGCATGGGTGACTAGAATTGCGTTATCGCCTTGAGCGTTCAGTTCACCATAGGCTTCATAGGCAATAGTGAGAGGCCCAAGCAAACGACCGCTCTCCAAGCGAAGCTCTTGATCAATGGTAACTGTTTGAGTTGTAACCAGTTCAATCGCTGTAGACACGATTCACTCCTCTAACGCAAAAGATTAGCGGGGGAAATAAAAAAGCCCCACTCAAAAGATGAATGGGGCCTTGCGAATACGTCGATGGATACGGGTATCGTAAGACTCCGTCTCATCTTTCCCCCAAAAGGGGGTTGGAATTAGCACCTGACATCCCAATACCGTAGAAACGGTTCAAGGATCGGTTGCTGTGGTTTCAAAGGGCCAATCCCTCCACCACTCGAGATAACACGATGTCGATGTCTTTCTAAACTAGAGGATAGCGAATCGGTTGTCAACACATGTTGAATGCGCGAATTCGGATTAATTGATGGAGTGGTTGTTTTGGTGAGATGATTTCGATCGTGGGACTCAATCAACACTAGGATGGTGACAGTCGGCAACAGTGGCTGAAGTAATCTGGGGTTGCGCCCCCAGACCTCGCCCCACTTTTTGCGCCGTCAAAAAGTGGGCAAAAAACGCCCACAGTTGTCTTGCCCTACAGGTCCCCTCTCTCCAAACGCTTACAACAAGAAACCCGTAAAAACTCGCTGCGCTCAAACAGTTTACGGGCAACCATTCTCGTTGACGGTCATTGCGTTCGGCTGCGGCAAATGGGGGAGCTTGGTGCGAAATTAAGCGTGAAAGTAAACGTTTATCAAACCCTACCTATACGGTCATGTTAACAAAGCGCGTTTTTTATAACATGACATGACAAACGTGTTACAAAAATCACCTTTTATTAACACCAACAGGATCTTGCATGACGATACCACGGAAAAAAAGCAAACACCCTAACAACCAAGATACTCACTGCCACGGCAGATAAAAGAATCAAATCAGTCGGCCTAAAGGACGACTTGCCGCCACGCTAACGCATTACGGAAACCAACTCATTGTAGGTGGATTTGCGACCCCCGGAGGGCAGAACTTAAAGGCCATTTTTTGCGTACTTTTTTGGGGCCAGTCAAAAAAGTACGTCGGCTGCGGGACGAGACCCGCGAACTTGAACTAATCTTCTTACTGCGCCAGACTGTAGCACTAGCTGCTACCTGCACTTCTCTCTTTACCTTCTTGGCAACCTTTTGTTACCCTTTTATCTTCAATAAAATAAAACCAACAACAGTAATAATAATTCCAAGAAAAACGATACCTAAAGGTCTTTGATACCAATATGGTTTTGATTCATGTTCCCTTTTTCCACCCTCTCCCATAGCCTGTTCGGCAACACTCTCTACCTCTCGTCTGTAATCACGAACAAACGATTTAATGATTTAGTCGTTCACCTTAGAAACGCAATCATCTAAATATTTACCAGCATACATAAATTTTGAACATAATTTAGGGGGATCAACTCTACCCTCTTCCATATGCTTCAATAATGCTAACTGCATAGATAAATTTTCCCTACGATCTGGGGGCCAATCAAGGGTTCCACTGCCAACCATACTTTTCACGGTTTTACATGCATCTTCATACCACTGAATAAAGTCGACATCTGGTAATACAACTTCATTTACATATAACATATAGGGATTATTCTTCAATAAGTGAAGAAAACGTTTAAGGTTCGAATCAAATAATGAATAATCAGAATTCAACACATCATCAGCGGCTACTTCATACTCCATCAAAGTTTGATTAAGTTCTTGTTGATTCCATTTCATTTTTCACCATTTATTTTAAAGAATACAACAATGCGCCCAGCACCCTACCAACTCTTAGACCAAGCCGGATGACTACAATTCCCCTGAGTCGTCGAAATCTGCCGCTGACCACTGCCATCGGCGCGCATCACATAGATCGCCTTCTTCCCTGAAATATCATTGGAGAAAGTAATAAAGCGACTATCGGGACTCCAGCGCGGATGCTCTTTATTGCCCGCACCAAAGGTCAATTGGCGCTCATCATTACCATCGGGATCGATACTGTAAAGATTGAAAACGCCACCTTCTAAACGACTAAACACGATCCGTTCCCCATCGGGACTCCATGCGGGTGTGGCGTTATAACGACCTGAATAGGTAAGTCGATGCGCCTGGCCGGTGAGGACATCGGCGATAAAGTTATGTGGATTCCCTTGGCGGTCGGAAACAAAGGCTAACTGATCACCAATAGGATTCCAACTGGGATCGACATCAATTCCACGTGCCTTAGTCAACCG
>Ga0193964_1000155_pt1 | contig 33743 bp, 31 predicted proteins | sample FB_7_MG_FD_140323 | JGI IMG/M metagenome (GOLD analysis project Ga0193964, IMG submission 140323) | Microbial mat bacterial communities from the Broadkill River, Lewes, Delaware, United States - FB_7_MG | ecosystem: Environmental > Aquatic > Freshwater > River > Microbial mats | place: USA... | reverse complement strand
GCCATAACTTCTTTTGTAAGTGGGTTCATTAATTGATACTTTAACGACGAACTTCCTGCATTTAAAATAAATACTAACATGTTTTTTTCCTAATATTGATCTGATGATATAAATTAAATATCTGATTAATATTCTAGTAAATTATTATGCAAAAGAGTATTAAATTTACTTATAAACTAATACTCTCTTGGAAGTGGGAAGAATAGTAATATTTTATCTCATTTTACACGGAGTAAAAATAATAAAACTGGTAAAAGAAGTAAATCTGAAACAATAGCCATAAACATAGCTAAAACAGTTAAGAGTCCAAAATATATTGTTGGAATAAAACTTGAAAGTATTAAAATTGAAAAACCTATCATAATTATTGTAGATGTATAAAACATTGCACGACCTATACTATTGTGCGCATTTTTTATAGAAAGCTTTAAATCAGCACTTTTTTCATACTCTAATCTAAATCTATGTATATAATGTATAGTATCATCCACAGCAATACCAATACTAATAGCAGCAATAGTTATAGTCATCATATCTAAAGGGATATCCATCCAACCCATAAAACCAAAAATAACCCCTACAGGTACAGTATTTGCAATAATTGCAATCCCTGCTATTTTTAAATTTTTAAATAAAATTAAAAACATGATAAATAAAATAGCTACGACTAAACCTATTGTTTTAATTTGAGAATCAAATAATGACTGTAACATGTTATTATAAATAACCAATAAGTTTGATATTTTATACTCTTCGTACTCTTTATTAATAAGTAAATTTAAATCTTGATCAATTTTTTTAAGTAAGTCATCTCTTTTCAAGTTTTCTAAACTATCAATAACTCGTGTACTTATTCTCGCCATATTATTATCAATATCTACATATGGCGTTAAAATAATCTCTTTATATTTCATAGGTAACTCTTTATTTATAAGTGCTAAAGTTAATCCATCTAACTCTTTACCCTCATTTAAAGATTTTCCTACTTCCATAAGAGTCGATAATGATAACACTTTCCCTATAGGTTCTAGTGAATCTAAATAGTTATGAACCAGTTTTATTTTATCCATTTTTGATTTTGTAAACCAATATTGTTTTTGATCTTCCTTTGAAGTTTCAAATTCGTCTTCAAAACTATCTAATTCTTCATCTTCCTCATCATCAGAAGCAATGATATCAATAGATTTAACCTCATCGCTATTTTCTTTAAAAGTGATAACTACGTCTAAAGGAGTTGTTCCACCAAGTTTTTGATCAATAAGTTTCATACCTTGGTATATTTGTGTATCTTTTTTAAAATAATCTATAAAACTATTTTCAACACGTAATTTCATAGCACCTGTAATCGAAAACCCAATAACAAATAATGTAGCAAATAAAATAGTTTTTTTATATGTAAAAGCTATATATGCAACTTTTAAAGTAAATACACTTTTTTCTTTTACGATATCTTTTACTTTACTTCTTTGAAAAAAAGATAAAACTATTGGAAAAAGTATAAATGTAATCAACAAAGAGATAACCACACCCAAACTCATCATCCAACCAAAAGTAATAATTGGTAAAATACCACTAAATACTAAAGATGAAAAACCTGCAATAGTTGTAATCACTACAAAAAACGAAGGTTTCCACATAGCACTTGTAGTTAATATCAACAATTCTTTTTGAGTATCATTTGGATTTGTAAGTAAAAGTTCTTTATATTTTATAATAAGATGAACTACTAAAGACATATTCATAATTAACTGTAGTGAAATAAAGTTTGAAGATATAACAGTTATCTCCCATCCAAATAGTCCCAAAAATCCACTCGTTATAATAATCGAAACTGTACATATAAATAAAGGTATAATAACCCATCGAATTTCTCTAAATAAAATGTATAAAACAAATATCAACAAAATTACAATTACATATCCAAAAGTACTCAAATCTGATTTTACAAATTCTACCATATCATCTGCAATCATACTAGCACCACCTAAATGTAAGGTAGCATCATTTGACTCTTCAAATTCTTTTTTAATTTTTCTTATATCTATGATAAGTTTATGATTTTGTGTTCTTAAATAGTCTCTGTACTCTTTTAATATTTTTTTGGAGTTTTCAAAGTTTTCTAATTCATTAGAGGTTAACTCTTTCTGTTTTTTTAAATCAATAAAACTATCTCGTTTGCGTATAAATTCGAAATATTTATTATCTCGTTTAAGATTAATCATCAAAACTGTAGTTTTGAAATCTTTACTAACTAAATTATTTTTATATATTTCACTTGTTAAAAACTCTTGTTTTGCAAGTTTTCTATCTATACCTTCACTAGTTAAAGTTTGAACATCCTTTACTAATTCTTTTATAGGTCTAGGTGGGGATTGTAGAAGAGGTACAGATACAATAGAATTTATAGATTCAACATCTTTTAGTTCCAGAATCTTATCACTTAAGTATTGAATATTTTTTATATTTTTATCATTCAGTAAATCATCATTAGTACTATATGTTAAAACTAAAAAGTCAGGTGCTGTAAATTTTTTAGATATTTGTCTTGTAAAATTTAGATCTTTATCACCTTCTAATAATAATGTCTCTGCACTAGCATCAATTTCTAGCTTCAATGCAAAACTTACCATTACTATCATTATTGAGATAATAATAGTAAAAAAGAACTTTGGAAATTTTAAAAGATACTTTGAATAGAGAGTTGATAACATATTATTTTGATTGTAGTTGTGTCATCAATTCATTGATTGTTTTTGTTTGTAAAAATTCTCGAAATTGTGCTTTGTCTGTTTTAAGTATACTTACACCTAAAATCACTACATCATATATAAGCCAATTGTCCTTATCCATTTTTAATCTTTTTGGTTTATAAAACTTGTATGATATTTCTAGCTTATTATCATCACTCACTAAATTTGTTACTAATTCTATTCTATTTTTTTTAGGCTGTTTTATTTTAGTTACTTCAACTTTTTCATCACTATATGCATCTATTTTAGATGAGTACGATTGTTTCATTCTCTCTACATATAATTTTACAAATTTTTTACGATCTGCTTTGTTGATTTTTTTCCATTTTTTACCAAGACTCAATTTTGCCATTAGTGTAAAATCAAACATAGGAGTTAATGTATCTACTATTTTACTATTTCTTTGTGCTTTTTCAAGAGTCTTATCTTTAACTATTAAGATAACTGTATCTATCTTATTTAAAAAATGATTTTTTAAAATACTTTGTTCATCTGCAAATAATGCTTGAGTACAGATAAATAAACTTACCAATACTATAATTAACTTTTTCATTTTATTCCTTTATTTGTTTTTCTCTATACTGTTCATATACATCTCTTAAAAATGGATATAAATCTACAGCATCTTTTTTGAGTTTTTCATACTCACCATCATGAAGAGAGACATAGTTAACTTTACTATATGCCTTCAAGAATAATGATTCTCCATAATTATTTGTTAAGTTATAACTTCTTTCATCATTGTAATCTACAGGATCTACTAAAGAATCAGGATATAAACTCAATGCATCTCGTAAATTTGATGGGCCTAAAAAAGGTAAAACTATATGTGGTCCAGCCCCCACTCCATAAAACCCCAATGTTTGTCCAAAGTCTTCATTGTGAGCTTCTAGATTAAAGTAACTTTTCGCAGGATCAAATAACCCTAATACACCTATAGTTGTATTAATAACAAATCTTCCTGTTTCCTCAGTACTATTTTTTATTTTTCCTTGAAGTAAATTATTTACAAGTCTTATAGGATACAAAATATTATGGAAAAATTTTCCTACACTACTTCGTACCTCTTTGTGCACAACTTTTTTATAACCTCTAGCTACTGGTGCTAAAACGTATTCAAATAAACCATCATTAAAATGTGTCATCACTCGATTGTATCCACTAAAAGGGTCTGATTTTTGTTCTATGATAAGCTCTTCTTCAAATTCTTCTAAAAACTCATCGTCCTCTAGATCATCTATACTATTATCTTCTATGTTACTTTTAGTTTTATCAACTAAAACCGTATCATTTTTTACTACTTGTGTTTTTGTACTACATCCAGTAAAACCAATCGTAAATAAAACTAGTGCAATATAAAATAAATATTTCATTTTTTACCCTACTCTAAATGTTTCTGTTGTTTTACATACAGAGTTTAAAAAGCACTTATCACAATCTGGTTTAACTGCTTTACAAATATATCTCCCAAACAATACCATTGCTTGATGAAAAATGTGCAAATCATCTTTGAGTTTTTTCACTAACTCTACTTCTGTTTGTTCAACAGTTTTTCCAAAAGCTAAACCTAATCTATGGGATACTCTAAAAACATGAGTATCGACAGCCATCAAGTTTGCGCCATCTGCTTCTATCATAAATACATTTGCAGTTTTATTTCCTACACCTGCTAATTTCATAAGCTCTTTTGTATCATGTGGTATTTCCCCACTATAATCTGACTCTACGCTTTGCGCCATTTTAATAATATTTTTTGCTTTATTATTAAAAAAACTACAGCTTTTTAGTAACTCTTTAACATCTTCTAAGTCTGCATTTTCAAGTTCTTTTGAAGAGGGGTATTTTTCAAATAATGCAGGAGTAATTATATTTACCCTTTTATCTGTACATTGTGCGGAAAGGATGATCGCTATTAAGAGTTCATAATCATTTGTGTATGTAAGTTCTGTAACAGCATCGTTGTATTCTTCTAGAAATCTATCTCGTATAAATAATATATCTTTTTTGGTTGCTTTTTTAATCATAATGATTATTGTATCTTAAAATCGATTTAATTTTGTTAATTAAAAAAAGAGTATTTATAAAATGTGACTCTTTTTGTGACACATTTTAGTTAGAATATAAATATGCAAATATTTAATGTACAAAGGAGTACTACTATGCAAAATACAACAGATATAAATCAACCAAAATTAAGCGATTTTCTCACGCCAGAATTCATCTCTAAATATTCCAATTTTATAGATGCTGAACATCTTTTTAATGAGAGTAATTTCAAAATAATTTCAGAAGAAGATATAGATGAAATTTTATATGATGAATTCAATAAATTTATCACTGACAATACATTTTTTGATTCATGGAATGAGATGAAAGTAACAGCGATGTCTTTGTATTTTGAAAAGTAGAAATAACATTCCTACTATACTTTAAAACATAGTTATCCTAAAAAAAGAACTTTTATAATTAAATTAAATATTTGGAGTAAAATAAACATGGAACTACAATCAGCTACACAAACTACATATTCTAATCAAAAAACAGAAGATATAAATACTTCTCTAACAGAAAAAAAATTTCAATTAGAAAATAAAATACATGAAAGTAAATATACAGAAAGTGCAAAGGATATGACTGATTCAAAGAATGATAATGAGCTTACTAATGGAATATTCCCATCAGGAATAAAACTAACAGATGAATTTACAGATGCATTATTGGCTACAACTAAAGAATTATCTAAAAGTGGGATGCCTCCATTAATGATGTTAATGATGTTATCAACACCAACATTGGATGATAGAAGATATTACAATCATGATACAGGTATGCCCGTTTTAAAAAATGACCCAAATAACCCAATCAATGAATATGGTAAAGAGAATTTTAAATCAAATGAAGCAATATTAAATATGCTAAATAAAATTGTTCAAGATTTAGATGAAGGGGAGAAACCTACTAGTGAATTTATAAATACTACTAGAAATGGATACGAAATCTTAATCAGTAATTTTAATAAAGAGATAAGTAAATCAGAAGATGAGAAGAATGCACAACTAAAAAATATAACAAAGAATAATAAACCAAATCCATTAATAGATATTGAATAATTCGTATTTTATTGATAATTTAGAATAACAAAACAATAAAAACTGAAACTAATGAGTATGATTGATAAATTATCAAAGCATACTCACAAGTTAAATACTACTTTAAAATAACCCCAATCATTTTCATAGCCAATACCAATGCCTTACTTCTATGACTTAACTCTTTCTTTACATCGTTCTCTAATATTCCTAAAGTATTCTTATAACCAGCAGGGATAAATAGAGGATCATACCCAAATCCACCCTCACCTTTTTCTTCGTTTATCACATCTCCATGCATCCAACCATGTGTTGTATATACAGTATCATTGTATGCAATAGCTAAACATGCTGTATAAAAAGATGGTGTTTTAGTAAGATTTTTTTCATTTAGTCGTGAGATTAATTTTGCATTATTTGCTTTATCTGTTGCGTCAAGCCCTGCATATCTAGCACTGTAAATATTCGGTTCATTATTAAGTGCAGGTACTGTTATACCACTATCATCAGATATAACAATATACTCTTCATTATATTCAGAATCATTTAACTTTTGTACAATATCTTTTGCTTTTATGATTGCATTTTCTTGAAAAGTTTTTCCTGTTTCTTCTATCTCAAACGAACCAAGTATTTCACTATATGGTGTAACTGTATGTTCAGGCAGCCATCTTTGTATCTCTTTTATTTTACCTTTATTTGAAGAAGCAATAATAATATTCATCTCTTTATCCTACATTTGTTTTTGGGATTTTAACATAAAAAAAGTAAATATTTATTCTTATTTACACTTATATTAGATATAATCGCGAAAATTAATTAAAAGGTAAATTATATGTTTAAAACAATTATGCCCTTAAGTCTAATCATCGCTTTTAGATTTTTAGGATTATTTATAGTACTACCACTTATCTCTATATATGCATTAAGCTTACCAGGAGCTACACCTACTCTTGTAGGTATAGTTATTGGTGGATATGCGATAACTCAGATGATATTTCAAGTTCCTTTTGGAATCATGAGTGATAAACTAGGAAGAAAAGGGACTATTATCACAGGTCTTTTATTATTTGCAATTGGTTCAATTGTATGTGCGATATCAGATGATATGTTAATGCTTTTACTTGGTAGATTTCTTCAAGGTGCTGGTGCTATTGGAGCAGTTGTAACTGCAATGATTAGTGATATAGTAAGAGAAGAACAAAGACCAAAGGCGATGGCTTTAATGGGTGGAAGTATAGCAGCTAGTTTTGCTATTGCTATGTTGACTGGACCACTTATTGGGGCATATGCTGGTATTGATACTTTATTTTATATTACAGCTGTATTAGCTTTAGTTTCTATTTTTATTTTAGTTAAAAAAGTACCTAATCCTCCTATAGTAACACACACTTACCACGATCATAGTAAAATATCGTTTTTAACAAACCCAAACCTTATCAAAATGAACATCACTAACTTTTTACAAAAAGGTATGATGACATTTGCTTTTATGATTATTCCTATTATTCTTACTAGAAGTTATGGTTGGGAGATGACTGACTTATGGAAAGTATACCTACCTTCAATGATTGCTGGGGTTTTAGCTATGGGACCAGCTGCTGTGTTAGCTGAGAAAAAAGGAAAATTTAAACAAATTTTACTTATTGGTATTGTATTTTTTGCGCTTTCATATTATCTAATAGGAAATGCTACTTCTGATACATGGTTTTTAATAGGTGTTGTAATTTTCTTTATTGGATTTAATATGCATGAACCAATTATGCAATCACTTACTACTAGATATATCAAAGTTCATGAAAAAGGAAAAGTACTAGGAGTATTTAATTCTTTTGGTTATTTTGGTACATTTATTGGTGGTTTTGTAGGTGGTATATTCTTAATTGAAGGACTTGATGGAAGTTTTACTGAAAGTTTGTATGACATCTCTATGTTTATAGTAATAGTATCTATAGTATGGATGGTTTTAATTGCAACTTTACCAAACCCTTTAAAGAAAAAAATTGCTTATTTAGATTTAGAAAGTATTGATAACAATAAGTTTGATTTACTTGATAGTTTAGATGGTTGTGATGAGTGGTATATAAACAATACTGAAAATATTATCATCATCAAATATGATGCTGATATTTTAAGTGAAGAAACAATTCAAAACACAATAAAAATATAGATTTTATATCTATATTTTTATCTAACACTCTAAACTTTTAAACCCTCTTTATCTATCGTTTTATTTTTCATATCAATCAACTTTTCATTTTTAAATGTTCTTAAAATCCTCGATAAAGTTTCAGGTGTAACATTTAATATCTTCGCTATCTCTATATTTTTTATATTAAAAAAATCTTCAGGATTATCATAAATAAATTTTGCGATTCTATCTTTTGCATCGAGTACTAAATGACTTGAGATCACTTGCTCCAAATTTTTTATCTTTTTTATTAAAGATGCTTGCATTTTAAAAGCTAATTCTGGATTATGATAGATAATATCTTTGAGTTTTTCAAAATCAATTTTTATAAGTTCTACATTTGTATATGCCATCGCTGTTGCTGGATATGGAATGTTTTCGAAGTTTGCAACTTCTGCTATAAGTTCACTAAAATGAAAATACTTTAAAATAATTTCTTTATCAGTTGAAGATATTTTATAAAGTTTCACTATACCAGAAACTAAACAGTACAAATATCTTGAACTATCTCCTTCGTAAAATATAATACTATCTTTATCAAATTTTACACTTGTAGTGATATCATAAATTTTTTCCAACGTATCATTATCTAGACTATTAAACAGATCTATTTTTTTTAGTTTATTTTTCATTTTTCTACTCAGCTCCTTTCATTTATGATTTTTATAATGTTTCATTAACATTCTATTAATATCATTATAATATAATCGCATTAATATTATACTAATTTAGGAAATTAAATGTTTGAACGCTTTTTAAGATTTTTTGTAGAAAATTCAAGGATGAACTATACTCTTTTTGCTCTTATATTTGCCCTAGGTATTTATTCATATAACAAAATGCCAAAGGAAATTTTTCCAACATTTGATTTAGATATGATATCGATTCAAGGCTCTTATGCAGGAGCTAGTGTTGATATTTTAGACAAAATGGCAGTAACTCAAATAGAAGACAATGTAAAATCACTCGAAGGGGTAGTGGAAACTACAACTATTATAAGCCCAAGTAAGTTTTCAATTATCTTAGAACTTCAAAAAGGGAAAGATAGATATGCAATGGCAAACAAAGTTAAAGATGCCGTTGCTTTAACAACTGGTGACTTACCAAGTGATATGGATGAACCCAGTGTTACTGTTATAGAAAGAAGTCGTGACTTAATCAACATATCATTAACGTCACACAAATTTAACGTAGATCAGATGAAGAAATTTGCTGATGATTTTAAAAGTAAAATACTTACTATAAATGGGATTAGTGAAGTAACTATCTTTGGGGATAGTGATAAATATTATGAAGTTTTATTAGATGATAAAAAAATAGAAGCTTATGGAATAGATAAACAAGAACTATTTAACACACTTGGAACATTATCTTATATTTTCCCTATAGGAACAATAGAGGGAAAAACAAAACACTATTATCTTTCAACCTACAATGGTGCAAAATCTGCTAATGAATTAGCAAATACTCTTTTAAAACTTTCAAATGGTAGTTTATACTTAAGTGATATTGCGCAAATTAAAAAAAGATATCAAGACTCTAACACCCTTTATTCATTTAATGGTAAAAATGCCTTATCTCTAGCGCTTAAACAACTAGATACTGCAAATGCTATGCAAATATCACAAGATATAGAAAAACTTATTCAAAAAATACAACCTACACAAAAAGATATACAAATCAGTATTAGTGATGATAACAGCGAACGTATAAAAGAAAGACTTGATATTGTTGGTTCAAACATCGCTATAGGTATTATATTTATTGTTTTACTTGTATGGTTACTTATCAATGGAAGAATGTCATTTATCATTTTTTTAGGTATCCCAACTTCTTTTGTGATTGCAGCATTTTATATGTATCTTTTTGGATACAGTATAAACCTTATTTCTCTTGTGGGAGTTTTAATTGCAATTGGAATTGTTGTTGATGATGCTATTGTTGTAAGTGAAAATATTCAACAACATATTGAAGAGGGATTGCCTCCAAAAGAAGCCGCAATTCAGGGTGCTTCTGAGATGGTAAAACCTGTGACAATTGCAAGTATAACTACCCTCTTTTCATTTTTACCAGCTTTGCTTATAAGTGGAACTATGGGAGAAGTTATGAAACTTATCCCAATTGCACTTTCAGCATTAGTAGTAGCTTCACTAATAGAATCATTTGTATTTTTGCCTATACATGCTGCACACACACTTAAAAATGGTGCAAAAGTTACAAACTGGAGTATTGTAAATGGTTGGTATAGTGAAGCTATTCATTTTTTCATGCGTTGGAAAAAATCATTTTTAGTGATTTTTATCATTCTTGTACCTGTTCTCATAGTAGCTACCATTAAATCCTCAAAATTTCAAATGTTTCCTACTTTTGATGCTGACAATATTAAAATTTCTATCAAAGCAAATCAAAATACTACACTAGAAGAATCTTTTGCAATCGTTAAAAAAATAGAACAAGATTTAATAGCTAACAAAGAACAATATCATATAAAAAGCATAGATTCCAAAGCAGGTTTTAGAAGAGATAGTGGAAGCAATACGGAGCGATTTCCTTATGTAATGTACATGACAGTAGAGTTAAATAAACTTGCTCCTAGTAACTTTCTAGACAATTATGTTACACCATATTTAAGTGTATATTATAATAAAAACGAAAGAAGCAGAACAGAAACTTCGCAAGAGATTTCAAAAAATATTAGTAAGTTTTTATCCCAAAATAATTATAAAAAAACATTTAATTTAACTGACTTAGTTGTTTTAGAACGGAAAGTAGGACCAATCAAAGCAGATATTAAAATAGGATTAATTTCACACGATAATGATAAAATAATAGATGCAATAGAAAAAATCACTCTTAAATTAAGACAAATAGATGGGACAAAATCAGTAGCAAATTCGGCTAAGTTTGGAATCGATGAAATTAAACTCAAAGTAAATAATTATGGACAAAAACTAGGACTAACAGAATCAACAATCGGTACTTATTTATCAAATCTTTATCTATCTAAAAAGAAGTCTGTTTCATTTGATGAAAAAGAGATGTTAGATTTAAAAATAGAAAGTTTAAACAAAGATAATTTTGAAGACTTTAAAAATACTCAAATAAAACTTCAAAATGGAAATACCGTAAGACTTAGTGAAGTGTGTGATTTTATAGTTCAGAAATCATTTGAACAACTTACAAAAGATAAAGGGGAGAAATACTTCTATATTTATGCAAATGTAAATACAAAAATTATTACATCCACTGAAGTGATGGAACAACTCGAACCTCTTTTGAATGAGATTAAAAAAAGTGGTATTACTATAGTAAAAAAAGGTGAAGCTAAAAAGAAAAAAGAACTTGCACAAGATATGATGTATGCTTCAATATTAGCTATCACGCTGATTATGTTAGCTATGTTATACTTATTTAATTCATTTAGAGAAACAGCTATTTTAATGTCTGTTATTCCTTTTTCGTTTTTAGGTGTTTTAATTGGTCATAAAATATTAGGGTTAAACCTATCTATGCCTTCAATAATAGGAGCACTTGGTCTTGCTGGCGTTGTTATCAATGATGGAATAATCATGATGACTTATCTTAAAAAAGCCAAAAATATAGAAGATGTATTTTATAGAGCTACAAAAAGATTTAGACCTATTGTACTAACTACAATTACTACATTAATAGGGATGAGTTCGTTAATATTTTTTGCAACAGGTCAAGCAGTTATTTTCCAACCAATTGCTATTGCACTTGGCTTTGGTTTAGCTTGGGGAACAATATTAAATCTCATATATTTACCTGTGTTATATACATTTGTGCGTGGTCTAAAATAGCTTAAATGTATTATAACTATCTTTTAGATACACTCTTGACTTATTATTTTACAAGGACTAAAATTGTATAAAAAAATTATACTACTATTACTAATATCAATAAAAATACTTGCTTCACAACACTATGACAAAATCGAATTTAAGGGATTAACTCAAATATCTCAACAAGTTGCCTTAGAAACAACTAATTTTCAAAACAATAGTTACACAAATGAAGAACTCAATACGGCATTAAAAGATTTTTATAAATTTGGATACTTTACAAATATCTCAGTAACTAGAGATAACAACATATTAACTTTTCTTTTTCATGAGAAACCATTTATTGCAAAGTTAGAGATGACTGGATATAAAAATAGGGATGATGAACTTAAAGTTCTTTATAGCAGTATGAATATCAAAAAAGGAACAATGTACACCAAATCGAAAATACAAAGAGCAAAAAAAGCTCTTTTATTAGCTCTTGAACGAGAAGGTTACATTAATTCTGTTGTAGAAACTAGTGTTGAAAATATAAATAAAACAAGTGTTTTAGTTAAATTTGATGTAAATAAAGGTGATCCAATAACTATCACCAAAATTACATTCAAAGGTGCTAAAGCACTAACAAAAGATGATTTTGATGCTGTTATAGCAAACAAAGAGACAGACGTATATTTTACTTGGTTTTTTGGAAGAAACGATGGAGAGATGGATTTTGAGCAGTTAAAATTTGATAGCTCAAGAATAAGAGACCTATATTTACAAAATGGTTATCTAGATGCAAAAGTAACTGCTGCATTTTCAAAAGTAGATTTCAATACTAATACTGCAACAATAGAATACACAATAATAGAAGGTAATCAATATAAAGTAAATAGCACTATTATATACGTAGATGAAAAGATTCTTAATGTTGATGAAGTATACCCTAAATTACAACTAGAAAAAAAAGATATATTTAATATCGCTCATCTAAGAAGAGATCAGGAATATATCAAAACACAAGTTGCAGATAAAGGCTATGCATATGCTTCTGTAAAATTTGATATAAAACCAAATAAAACAGATAAAACGGTTGATTTAGTTTACAATGTAATTGAAGGTGATAAAGTATATATCAGTGATGTCATCATCTCTGGAAATAGTAGAACACTTGATAGAGTTATACGAAGAAATGTATACTTAGCACCTAAAGATTTATTTAGCCTAACAGATTTTAAAGACTCTAAAAATGCTTTAAAAAGAACAGGTTTTTTTGAAACAGTTACTATAAATCAGCAACGTATTTCAAGTGATAAAATGAATCTTTTAGTTGAAGTAACAGAAGCTCCTACTGGTAACTTAGTATTAGGTGGAGGATATGGAAGCTATGATGGATGGCTTATAAATGTAAGCGTAAATGACAAAAATATCCTAGGAAGTGGTCTTAATCTTGGAGTGTCCTACGAGCACTCATCTAAAAAAGACAACTATACACTTTCATTATCAAATCCAGCAATTAGAGATAGTGAATATAGTGGTAGTGTTAATATCCACCATAATGAGTCTGTCATCACTAATAATGATGCAACAAAAGGTGACAAAACAACTATTGAAAAAGGATTTGGTCTAGGTATAGGAAAATCAATTAATAGACACACACGAGTTGGTGTAAATTATTCTTACAACAACGAAGATGTAAGTTATGAAATCGATACGGCATCGAACTCTGAGTACTTAACAAGTGCGATTACTCCATATATTAATTATAATGATACAGATGATTTTTATATCCCAAGAGCAGGTATGACAACAGGGACTAGTTTAAAATATGCAGGTGTAGGTGGAGAGACAAAATACATTTTAAGTTCATCGTATTTTAAATATTTTTATTCACTAGAAAAACTTACAGACCATGATATTATTTTCAGATATAAAAATAGTTTGAAATTTATTGCTAATAATGGAAATATTCCAGATAGTACTACATTTTATTTAGGTGGACCATCTAGTGTAAGAGGATACTCTTCTTATGCATTTGATCCAGACGATGATCCAAAAGTTACACGTTATGCTAAATACTTCACAAATACTATGGAGCTTAGTTTTCCACTAATTCCAAGTGCAAAAATGAGATGGGCTTTATTTTATGATTATGGTATGATTGGAGAAAATAGTTTTGATGAGATCAAAAAATCAGGTAATGGAGCCGTTATATCTTGGTATTCACCAGTAGGTCCATTACAATTTATATTTGCAAGAGCAATAAACCCAGAAGATGGTGATGAAACATCTAATTTTGAGTTTAGCTTAGGTACAAAATTTTAATTTTAAAAGGTAAAAGATGACACCAAAAAATAGATTAACAAATGAAGAAGCACTTGATTTAATACAAAATGCATCTTTAATTGAGTTAGGGAAAATGGCAAGTGCAAAAAAACTTGAACTTCACCCTAAAAAAGTCACTACTTTTGTAGTGGATAGAAATATTAACTATACTAATATATGTTGGGTTGATTGTAAATTTTGTGCTTTTTATAGACATGCTAAAGATGATGATGCTTATGTATTAACATATGAAGAGATAGATCAAAAAATAGATGAGCTCCTAGAAATTGGTGGAACACAAATACTTTTCCAAGGGGGAGTACATCCAAAACTTCGTATAGATTTTTATGAAGATTTGGTAGAACATATCCATACAAAATACCCGATGATTAATATCCATGGATTTAGTTCTATAGAGATTGATTATATTGCACGTATATCAAAAATATCGTATCATGATGTTTTAAAAAGACTAAAAGCAAAAGGATTAGCATCTATTCCAGGAGCTGGTGCTGAAATTTTAAATGATGATGTACGAGATATTATCGCACCTAAAAAAATGGATGTGGAAAAATGGCTAGATGTACATAGACAAGCTCACCTTTTAGATGTTAAATCTACTGCAACCATGATGTTTGGTACAGTTGAAACTGATGAACAAATCATTGGGCATTGGGAAAAAATCAGAGAATTACAAGATGAAACAGGTGGCTTTAGAGCATACATCATGTGGAGTTTTCAATCTGCACACACAAAACTAGCAAAAGAGTTACCAAATATTCCTGCACAAAGTTCAAACAGGTACTTACGTTTACTAGCTGTTGCAAGACTATATCTTGATAACTTTCCTAATATTCAAAGTTCATGGGTAACACAAGGAAGTTATATAGGACAAATGGCACTGCAATTTGGAGCAAATGACTTAGGAAGTACTATGATGGAAGAAAATGTAGTAAGTGCAGCAGGAGCAGCTAATACTATGAACCAAAATGAGATGATTGACTTAATCAGAGATTTTGGAGAAAATCCTGCAAAAAGAAATACAGCTTATGACATATTAGAAAGATTCTAATATGTTAACTTCTAAACTTTTCAAGTTTTCACTATTAATACTTTTTATAACACAAGGAATACTCATGTCAGCAACATTAAAAGAGATAAATAACAACAATACAAATATTCCTGTAATATTTGAAAAAAACAATAACCTTCCTATTTTTAACCTTCAACTTGTTTTTCAAAATAGCGGGTATATCAACGATAAAAAAACAGCAGGAATCACAAATCTTACAGCAAAAATACTCAATGAGGGAACAAAAAAAGATGGTGCTATTAATTTTGCTAGAGATTTAGAAAACAATGCAATCTCAATTGATACTTCAACTGGATTTGAAACTTTTGTTATCGAAATCTCTTGTTTAAAAAGTGAATATAAACTAGCTCTTCAGTATTTAAATAAATTATTACAAGATCCAAATCTTACAAAAGAAACATTACAAAAAATAAAAACATTAGAGATTAGTAAACTTCAACAAAAAGAAAATGATTTTGACTATATTGCTTCTAAAAACTTAAAAAAACTTCAATATAAAGGAACACCTCTAGAATTTACAAGTAAGGGTGAAATCAAACACATTAAAAATATAAGTTTAAAAAATGTACAAAATAAGTTATCTGATATTTTAAATCTCGATAATCTTATTATTGTTGTAGGTGGAGATTTAGAGTTTAAAAAATTTAAAAAAGATATTGTTGAAACTTTAAATTTCATAACGCCACAAGGGAAAACAAAATTAAATAAAATATCGATATCTAAGAAAGTACAAAATAAAATTACACTCAAAGATACAGAACAATCTTACATCTATTTTTCTAGTCCTTTTAACATAAACTATGATTCAAAAGATAGCTACAAAGCAAAAGTTGCATCATTTATACTTGGTGGTAGTGGTTTTGGTAGTAGATTAATGGAAGAGATACGTGTAAAAAATGGATTAGCATATAGTGCTTATGGAAATATTTCGAATAATAAATCACATGCACATTTTACAGGATACCTACAAACAAAATTAGATAATACTAAAAAAGCAAAAAACATGGTAAATAAAATCGTTAAAGAGTTTGTTAAAAATGGTGTAACTAAAAAGGAATTACAAGCTGCAAAAAACTTTTTAATGGGAAGTGAACCATTAAGAACAGAAACTTTTGCACAGAGACTCAACCGTGCATTTCACTTATATTACAAAAATTTGCCTTTTGATTATCCAAAGGAAGAATTAGATATGATTAAAAAATTATCTTTAGAGGATTTAAATAATTTTATTAAATCACATAAAGAGATTGAACAATTAACATTTTCAATAGTAACAAAATAAAGGATTAAATATGATAAAAAATAGTAAAAAATTACTTCTTAGTAGTTTAGCAGCAACTGCTCTTTTTGCAACAACGTCAAATGCAGGAGTACTTGTAGATTTTGAAGTAGGAGCTGGTTCATGGAATGCAAATCCAAGTGGTTCAATGCATTTAGGACAAACAGTTGATATTGAGAAAGACTTAGGATTTAGCGATAGTAACAATGCTTATGTATATGCTGATTTTAATCACTTTGTTCCTTTGGTTCCAAACATAAGAATTGAACAACAAGAATTATCTACAAATGCAGCAGCTGTTGGTGCATTTTCATGGAATGGAAATAGTATTACACAAGGTAAGCAAACAGATATTGATTTAAAACAACAAGATCTACTTTTATACTGGGGAGTTCCGGGTTTAAATCTTTTATCAGCTGGAATTATCGACGTAAACTTTGGAATAGATATCAAAAAATTTGATGGTTCTGTAACTATTGATAACGATAAATCTAAATTAGATTTTATTGTTCCTATGGGATATATTGGCGCTACTATAGATCCACCATTTATACCAGCACAACTAAGTGCATCATATAAAACTATTCGTTATGATGGTTCATCTCTAAATGATTTAATGGCTAAAGTTAGTATTGAACTACCTATCCCTATTCCATTAATTGATATTAAGTTTGATGTAGGATATAAAGAACAATCATTAGATATTAGTAGTAGTTTAAGTGATAATATTTCTGCTGATATCAAATTTTCTGGTATGTTTTTTGGAGTTAGTGCAAAATTCTAATTTCTATTTTATAGATTGATAAAAAGGGGTTCTGATTTACTCAGAACCCTTTTTTTATTAAGTCTATTATTATTTTTTTAATTCCATGTTTAATTCATGTTGTGCTTTTTCAGATTGTAGTTGTAATCTTTTTTGTTCTGCTGGAGTTAAAGTTTCTCTTTGTTTTACATGTTCATATGGGTTTTTTTCTGGTACCTCTTTTTTATTGTACCCATCACCCCATCTAGACACTATTGCTAAATTTATTGCTGTATATCGAGGAATTGAATCGCCTTCATATTCACCATTTTTTGTTGACATCATTGCAGATAAATCTATTTGAGCCCATTTTAATCCAAAACCTAAACCAGTAGTTAATATAGTTCCATCATCAAACTTTTCACTTGCAATATCTTGCATAGCCCCAACTCTAAAAGCAAACCATGATGAGGGATGAAATTCTACACCTCCACCTATCATTTGAGAATCTTCATCTGCAATTAATGTTTCATTTTTTGTTAGATCTACATCAAAAGCAAATTCAACTGTATCCTCAAATAAAGGAAGACTAAACCCAGCTCTATACATCGCATCTATTGTATAATCACCCTGCCCCGTTGGACTTGTTCCATCTACTTTAAATTTTGGGTTATTTATATTTTTTCCTACTAGTCCAAGTGTTAATGAGGACTCTTTTAACATATATGCAATACCTAAATCCAATCCGATAGTTGGCTTGTATTCAGTTTCATATGTGGATAAATCATCATCAATATCCTCTGAAGATTTACCTAATTTTACTTTTTGAGTAGATGTAACTAATCCCATCGCTTTTGCATTAATACCAAAACTCACAGTTCCATTATTTAACTCATAAGAATTCGCTAAAGATACTGGTATTTCAGTTAATGCCATAGCATTAACATCTAGATATGTTAATCCATTATCAACTGCATACTCTAAGGAGTTATTTTCATAATCTGTTTGATTTGTTTTACTATAGGTATTTGCATTTGTATCATATTTAAAATATTGATTATTATTTTTCACTATGATATCAAGTCGATTTGCATCAATATTTAATCGTGCGCCAACATTTGCATTTCCATAAATTCCAATTGCAAAAGAGTCAGAAATCTGAGCAGAAAGTGAAGGTGTCACAGATGCACCAAGTGCATTTGAAGCTCCAATCTGAGATAAAGTTGATTGAGCAGTTTTTATATTTTTACTTGTGGTTAAATCTGTACCTCCACTGCTTGAAGCATCAGTAGCAACTTTATCAAGTGTATTTTCAAATTCAATATTATTTAATGTATCTATATGATTTACAATACCTGACTCTCTTATATTTACGCCAACATTTAAACTTACTTCGGAAGTATAATCACTAAATCGTAATAATGCAGGATTATAATAACCAGATAAACTTCCTCGAGTACTAGCAACACCAGCACCACCCATTCCAATAGCTTTATAACCGACAGGTTTAAATTCCAATGCATTTAAATTTGTCATACATGCAATAGCAAATATGCTTAAAGTAATTTTTTTATTCATGTTAACTCCTTATAATATAAGATTATAAAATAGTTACACTTAAAGAAGTATTTCATAATCATATGATACTATTTTAGTAGAAACTTAACAAAGGATTATATATGATAACAAAGAAATTACTAGCTGCAAGTGTCTTAGGTGCATTTTTATTCGTGGGGTGTGGAGAAGTAAAACCAGGATTGAGTGATGCATTAAAAGGTAGTTATAAAGTTACCAATGGTATGACAATGGAACAAGTAGAAAAAATAATGAAAATAGAACCAACAGGTCAAGAAAAAATTGGTGATAGAGTAATTTGGAAATATGAAGGAAATATAAAAAAAGGTGAAGATGAAACACTAAAAATCACTTACAACAATATCGTAATTAAATTTAATAAAGGCATAGTAACTCATAGTGGTACTTTTTCATGTAACCTTCCAAAAGTTGAAGAGGACTAAAATATGAAAAAAATTACATCCGTAATATTTTTATTTTTAATAACTAGTACATTATTTGCAGCACCAAATTACAACACAACAACTGATGCTTGTTATAAAAATAGAGAAATTTTATATCCATTGCAAGAAGTATTTGATGCATTAAAACAAACATTGATGCAGTCAAATTTAAATATTGTAACTGTAACAAAAGATGATGGTATTTTAACTGCAAAAGGTAGTGCATTTAATGAAGATGAAGAGACTATCACTCATATTACAATGACAATAGATTTTAAAGAGAGACAAGAGGGAGTTACATCAGTTAAAGCCATTGCTTCTTATTCTACAGAAGAGAAACAAAGCGATACAGGTCAAATTGGTGGGGCAGGAATATCTCTACCTATACCCGTACCATTTACAGGAAGATATACTCTTGTAAGTAGTGGAAATATTGATGATTCGTTATGGTATCAAGGTTTTTTTAGTAGTGTTGAAAAAATACTATTTGAAAACTATATGAAATATTCTACAAAAGATGTTCTTATTGCTGAAACAAAAACAGAAATAACGGAACCTCAAAAAGAGATAACACAAGTTATTAAATCTGATGATAATAAAACGATAGAAAATACAACTCAAAAAGAAACTCTTACAAAATAATATCACCTATAAATCCAAGATTATTTCTTGGATTTCTTTTCAATCATATTTAAATACAAATTAGATAAAATATCCTAAAATAGACCTAAGGATTTTAATTGCTAAGATTTGCACCAAGCCCAACTGGAGATATGCATATAGGTAACTTAAGAGTTGCACTTTTTAACCATATCTTATCAAAACAACTCAATGAAGAACTACTAGTACGAATTGAAGATACTGATAGAAAAAGAAATATAGAAGGTAAAGATCAAGAGATATTAGAACTTCTAAATCTTTTTAGTATTAATTATTCTAGAGTAGCTCATCAAAGTGAAAATATTAAATATCACACACAAATGGCAATGAAACTCTTACTAGATAAAAAAGCATTTAACTGTTTTTGCAGTGATGCAGCATTAGAACAAGATAGAGAACAAGCAAAAAAAGAGAAAAAACCATATAGATACAGTGGTTTTTGTGAAACAATTAGTGATGAAGCAAAATTTAATTGTAATGCACCTTTTGTAGTACGATTAAAAAAACCTGATGAGAATATTAAATTTACAGATTTAGTAAAAGGTGAATTTAACTATGAACCTTTTGATATAGATAGTTTTATTATATTAAGAGAAGACAAATCTCCTACATATAATTTTGCTTGTTCTATAGATGATATGCTATTTGATATATCAACAGTTGTAAGAGGTGAAGACCAGTTACCAAATACACCAAAACAAATCAATATCAGAAAAGCATTAGGTTATGAAAGAGAGATTAACTATATCCACTTACCGATGATTCTTGATTTTGAAACAGGTCAAAAAATGTCTAAAAGAGATGAAGCATCTTCTGTTAGATGGCTTGTAGATCAAGGATACTTACCTGCTGCAATTGCTAATTATCTTATTTTATTAGGATATAACCCTCCTGTTGAAGTATTTACAATGGAAGAAGCAATGGAATGGTTTGATATAAATAAAGTATCAAAAGCTCCTGCAAAATTTGATATTTCTAAGTTAAATTTTCTCAATAGAGAGCATATAAAAATGATGGATGAGTTACGACTTTCTAAAATCTTGGGTTATGCTGATAAAGATATTGGAACATTAGGTAAACTATATATTGAAGAGTGTGATACAGTTAAACAGATAAAAAGCAAAGTAGATGCATTATTTAATTCTAAGCGTTCTCTTGAAGGATTTGAGGAGGAATATACTTTATTAAAAAAATGTATTCAACAAGCACCTTATATAGCCGATTTAGATGAACTTAAAACATATGTTCATAAAGAAACAAACATAGATAAGAAAAAACTAGTAGTTCTGTTAAGATATGCTTTTACTGGTGAAACAAATGGCCCTAAACTAAGTGAAGTTTATCCATTAATTAAAAACTACATAGGAGAACTTGTAAAATGATAGATTCATTATTGGTTGCATTTGCAACACTTTTTGTAACAATTATTTCATTGTATAAATGGGTTATTATTATCTCTGCTTTATTATCATGGGTACAACCAGATCCATATAATCCTATCGTACAAATGTTAAACAGATTAACACAACCAGCTTATGCTATGGTTCGAAGATTTATTCCGACTGTATTTGGGGGAATGGATATGGCACCATTAATTTTAATTTTTGCATTGCAGTTTATAGAAATATTTGTACAAAATTTATTTTCTAAAATTATCTAAAGGTTTATCAATGTTAAAAGTATTTTTTTTATCTCTACTTGTAGTGATTACGATAGAAGCAAAAGAGGAACAAAAAGTATCTTTTGAAAATGATTTTTTAACAAAAGTAACTACAACACTTGATTCTAATGTAACAGATAAAATAAAGTTAGATACTATGAAAAACTATTTATCAAATTTACAATTTAATGATAAAATCGATACAAATAAATATACTTTTAATATCATGGGACATCATGAAAATTTTATGCTTTTTGGTGGACATAGTACAACTAAATTAACTGAAAAGCATTGGGATTCAAAAGGAAATAGAGATAATGTAAGAGATTATCAAAGAGATTCAAATGAAGCACAATTTCAGCTGAGTATTAAAGTTCCATTGTACAGTGATTTTATTGGTACAGGTGCTGATTTATTTACTGCATATACTCAAAACTCTTATTGGCAAGTATATGATACAGATCACTCCTCTCCATTTAGAGAAACAAACTATATGCCAGAACTATTTTTAGAATGGCAACCAGAAACAAAAATAGGAAACTCTCACCTAAAAAAAGTTAGATTTGCATTAATTCATCAATCAAATGGTCAAGATATAGGACAATCACGATCATGGAATAGAACAGAATTATATTTTTTATTACAAAATAAAAATTTATTTTATGGGATGAATATTTGGGATAGATGGGATGAAAATCAAAAAGAAACTTCTAATGCAATTGATGGTGATGATAACCCAGGACTAGAAGATTATATAGGGAAACAAAAATATTTTGTAAAATATAAAAATGAACATTTCAATATCTCGTTAGCCCACCAAAACAATATATTTAATTATTATAGTTCAAAAGGAAATTCTAAAATCGATTTAACTTTCCCTTCAATTAATAGTAATTTTGATTTTTTTATTCGATACTTTAATGGATATGGGGAGAGTTTAATTGATTATAATGTAAGAATTAAAAGGCTAAGTTTTGGTATAATGATTGCAGACTGGAATTAAACATAAGGAGTTAATATGAATAAATATGAATGTAGTACATATAGTTTAAAAAAAATAAAACTTCTGAGACTAGTAATTATATTAAGCCTTTCATACTCAACACTACTTGCAATACTTGATTTTTTTCATATTACACATTATATCGCATATCGATTTGAATTAATGACTATATACGCTTTTTCAAACCTAGTATTATTGTACTTTAGCCTAAAATCTACAAAATATGGAACAGATGATACTATTATATTAAACGTTGTTCTTACCTTAGCACTTATTGTATTTACCACAACAATGATTATATATCCAACAAGTGAAATACGTGTTATGTGGTACTTTTTTACTATTATGATTGCATATTATGTTGGTGGTAAAAAAACTGGTCATACTGTTGCAATCATATCTATTGTACTAATATTTTTTGTCAACTATAATTTTAAACTAGGTTTTGATGAAACAACAAAAGCAAGTATTATAATCGGTATTTTGTTTATATCTCAAATTTCAAATTATTTTGTTTCTATCTTAGATGAAAATGAAAAACAACTTCATGAGTATCAAAATAATCTTGAAGTTATGATTGAAGATGGATTAAAAGAGATTGAGGACTTAAATAAAGAGATTACTGACACTCAAAAAGAGGTAGTTTTTACTATGGGTGCCATAGGTGAAAGTAGAAGTAAAGAAACAGGAAATCATGTAAAAAGGGTCGCACAATACAGTTACTTATTTGCAAAATATTATGGATTAGATGAAAAAGCATGCCAAATGTTAAAAGATGCAAGTCCTATGCATGATATAGGCAAAGTTGCTATTCCAGACTCCGTTTTAAATAAACCTGCAAGGTTCAATGAAGAAGAGCGTAAAATTATGGATACTCATGCACAACTCGGATATGATATGTTACATCATTCAAAAAAAGACTTATTAAAAGTTGCTGCAATTGTCGCATATGAACACCATGAAAAATGGGATGGAACAGGATATCCAAATAAGCTCAGTGGAGATAAAATACATATATTTGGTAGGATTACTGCTATAGCTGATGTATTTGATGCTTTGGGCAGTGATAGAGTGTATAAAAAGGCTTGGCCAGATGATAAAATTTTTGCTTTTTTTAAAGAAGAAAGAGGAAAACATTTCGACCCAACTTTAATAGATATCTTCTTTCAAAATAAAAATAATTTTTTAGAAATAAGAGATAAATTAGTAGACTAAAATAGAAGATTTACATATCTTCTATTTATATTGTTATTTTAAAAAAGTAACTATCTCTTTTTCTAAATTTTCTATATCGATTACAGTATCATGTAAAACTTCACTACTAAATAATTCATTAATTGATGCAGGGATTTCTAAATCTAATTGTGCAGCAATCTCTTTTAATGCAACTTCATCAGCATACTTTTCATCATTTTCATTTAACGCATTTAATACTGTTGGAGAAAACTTTGTCCACTCTGCTGTAGAATATATCACTGTTTTTAAATCTTTTGTTCTAAGGTTTTCATATCCTTTGATACAAGTAGCAGTATGTGGATCCATTAAGTATCCATTATCCACAAATTCTTTAATTGTTTTCAATCCATAACTATCATCACTATACGTAGCAGAAAAGTATTTTTTCAATACTTCTAACTCAGCTTCAGTATGTTCGAAATATCCTTTTTCATTTAAAGAATCCATTAACTCTTTTGTTCTAAAAGCACCACAAATATCATAAATAACTCTTTCTATATTTGATGATTTTAAGATATCCATTGCAGGAGATTTTGTTAATTTTAAGTCTTTCCCTCTAATATCATAGATACCAAGAGTAAGCCATTGTGTTAATATATTATTTTCATTTGAAGAAACAAGCAATTTTTCTACAGGCAAGCCCATTTTTTGTGCATAGTAAGCACCAAGAACATTACCGAAGTTTCCACTTGGAACATTGATATATATTTTTTCACCTAAAGAAATTTCATTTTGTCTTAGAAGTTCTAAATAACTTTGAAAGTGATATACAATTTGAAATATGATTCTTCCAAAGTTTACACTATTTGCTGCACTTAGTTTTATGCCATCTTTTTGTAATTCATCTTTAAAACTCTGACTTGCCAAAAGCTTTTTTAGTGCATTTTGTGCATCATCAAAATTTCCATTAATTCCAATAACTTTTAGGTTTTCACCGTCTTCTGTAACCATTTGTAGTCTTTGAACATCACTTGTTCCACCATCTGGATATAAACAAACAACTTTTATACCCTCTTTATTTTTAAAAGTGTTAAGAGCCGCAGGGCCAGTATCTCCTGATGTAGCAGCAAGAATAAGATACTCTTCTTCTCTCTTTTTAGCAATAGAACTTAGAATTGATCCAAATGGTTGTAGTGCCATATCTTTAAAAGCACGAGTTGGTCCATGGTATTGTTCATTTACAAATAAATCATCTTTGATTTTTACTACTGGAGATGGATTAGTTGAATCATCAAAATGGTCATATAAATTAAGTGCTTCATTTATTGTTTCATCATCGATATCTATATTAAAAGATTTTAAAATATCAGCTGCTAATTCTTTATAAGAAGTATTTAAATGTTTAGTTATAAACGACTGTCCTAATGCTGGTATCTCTTTAGGAACATATAGCCCTCCAAAAGATGAACTTGGATTTAAAATAGCGTCCGAAAATTCAACTTCTTTTGCTCTAATCCCATCGTTTCCTCGTGTTTCTATAAAACTCATTTATCTCTTTCCTTCTTATAATTAAATTAAGCCATTTTATCTAAAAGCTCGTTAAAAAATATTAAATTGCAATATGTAATATTTTTGAGCCAATTTCAATTAATTCGATAAAATTTATCAATTAAATACAAGGAACTATTATGGAAGATAATATATTATCAAAGTGTCAATGTGGTGGCACAATAAAAATATTTGATGCTCTTTATGAATGTCAAAATTGTAAAGCTCAAATATGGAAATATAGTTTTGGAAGAGAATTTAAAGAAAAAGAAGTAAAAAAACTTTTTAAAGGTGAATCCTTTTTACTAAAGGGATTTAAATCAAATAATAACTCTTTATATGATACTAAAGCTATTTTAAAAGAAGGAAAACTTGAACTCATCTTTGATGAAAATACAAAATCTACTACTATGTTTTTATGCGAATGTGGTGGAGATGTTACACAAATATCAAATGGCTACAAATGCTCTTCTTGTGAAAAAATAATTTGGTCAAAATTTATGAATAAATTACTTACATTTAGACAAATCAAACGATTATTTAAAGGTGATGAGTTAAAACTAACAAATTTAAAATCACAAAGAGGGAATATCTTTAATGCAGAGATTTATTACATAAATAATGAATTGAATTTAGAATATATTTGATAAAATACAAAATATTTAAAATAAGGATTTAAAATGTTATTAGGTGTAAATATTGACCATATTGCTGTTTTAAGAGAAGCTAGAAAAATTAATGATCCCAATCCCCTAGATGCATTAGGAATTTGTAAATTAGCAGGTGCAGATCAAATTACCATCCACTTACGAGAAGATAGAAGACATATGCAAGATAGTGATACTATAAATATCATTCAACTTTCTCAACTACCAGTCAATTTAGAGTGTAGTATTAACGATGAGATGATTGATATTGCATGTAAAAATAAACCACACAGAGTTACACTTGTACCAGAAAATAGAGAAGAAGTTACAACTGAAGGTGGACTAGATATTGAAAATAATTTTAAACAACTTCAAAAAGTGATAAAAAAACTTCACAAACATGAAATAGAAGTATCATTATTTATTGATCCAAATAAAAAGATTATTGAACTATCAAAACAACTCAATGTAGAATGGATTGAAATTCATACAGGAACATTTGCAAATATATATGCAATGCTTAATAGTGGACTAGAAAAAAGTCATCATAGTATCAAAGAGTTAGAATTAAGTAGAGAAGAGTTAGCAAAAAAACTAGATTTTTCTATTAAAGAGATTAAAAAATCTTCTGTTTTAGCAAAAAAGCTAGGATTAAATATTGCAGCTGGTCATGGACTAAACTATCAAAATGTTAATTTAATGACAGACATTGAAGAGATTCAAGAACTTAATATTGGTCAAAGTATTATTGCAAGAAGTGTATTTGTGGGACTGAAAGATGCAATCATAGATATGAAAGAATTAATTCAATAATGTTAAAAAAAATTGCAATTAGTTTAGGGGATATCAATGGGATTGGTATCCAACTAGCTTTAGAAAATCATAAAAAAATCTCTAAATTATGTCAACCAATTTATTGTATCAATAAAAATCTATTAACAAGTGCATCAAAAAAACTTGATTTAGATATACCTTCTGATTTTAAAATAGATGGGAAATATCTTAAAACTAGAATTCATGCTGGAAAAGTAAAAAAAGACTCTGGAAAATTTTCGTGCGACTCCTTTTTACATGCGGTAGAACTAGCAAAAAACAAAAAAGTTGATGCTATTTGTACTCTACCTATCAATAAAGAGTCATGGGCAAAAGCAGATATTGATTATGTGGGACACACAGATATGTTAAGAGACATTTTCAAAAAAAATGCTATTATGATGCTGGGATGTGACAAAATGTATGTTGCATTATATACAGAACATATACCATTAAAAGAGGTTGTATCATCTGTTAAAACAAAAGAATTAATATCATTTTTAGTAAATTTTACTAAATCTATAGATTCAGAAGGTAAAGCAATAGCAGTACTTGGATTAAATCCTCATGCAGGAGATAATGGTATTTTAGGTAATGAAGAAACAATTATAAAAAAAGCTATTTTTAAAGCAGAGAAAATTACTGGTGAAAAATTTGATTTATTAGTTCCTGATATTGCATTTACACCACATGTACGAAAAAACTATAAATATTTTTGCGCAATGTATCATGACCAAGGACTTGCTCCATTAAAAGCATTGTATTTTGAAGAGAGTATAAATGTTTCACTAAATCTTCCGATAAAAAGAACATCAGTAGATCATGGAACAGCTTTTGACATAGCATATAAAAAAGATATAAAGTTATCTAATAAAAGCTATGTCAATGCTATAAAAGAAGCTATAGTATAAAAAGATTAACCATCTAGGTTAATCTTTTCAATAAGCTCCTCTAAAACAACTTCTGCTTTATCATTGTCTATTTGACATGTTCCAGCAGCATGGTGTCCACCACCACCATATTTAAGACATAACTCTCCAATATTTGTATTTGAGTTTCTATTTACAATTGACTTTCCAATTGCAAATACTGTATTTTGATTTTTAAAACCATTTAATACATGAATAGAGATATTGATTTCTGGATTTACTGCATACATTATAAATCTATTACCTGGATAAATTATCTCTTCATCTCGTAAATCTAAAACAATTAAGTTGTTATACATAATTGAACAATCTTCCAATTGCATTCTAAATTTATCTTCGTATGATCTGTATAATTCAGTTCTTTCTAATACATCAGGTAATTTCATAATATCTTCAATATCATGATCAATACAATAATCAATTAAGTCCATCATTAATTGGTAGTTTGATATTCTAAATTCTCTAAATCTACCAAGACCTGTTCGAGAATCCATAATAAAACTTAATAGTTCCCAACCTTCAGGATGTAAAATTTCATCAACACTAAACTGTGCAGCGTCTGCTTTATCAACAGCATTCATCATTAGTTCACTTATATTTGGTAACTTTTGTTTTCCACCATAATAGTCATAAACAACTCTAGCAGCACTAGGAGCATCAGCAATAATAACATGATTATCTGCTTTTCCATTTCTGATTGTTTCACTCTCATGATGATCAAAAACCATATGAGCCTCTTCACAATACGGTAAATTAGTAATAATATCATTTGAAGTTATCTCTATTTTACCATCTTGCATATCTTTTGGATGTACAAATGTAATCTCATCAATTAAATTAAGTTGTTTTAGTATAACCGCACAAACGAGTCCATCCATATCACTTCTAGTCACAAGTCTAAATTTTTCTGCCATTTCCAATCCTTTAAGTTTTTAAGTACTATGCTAAATTTGTATACACACTTTGAACATCATCATCATCTTCAATTTTTTCTAATAAAACTGAAAGCTCTTCCATTTGCTCATCTGTAATTTCTATAGGTGCATTTGGAACTCTTTGAAGTGAACCTTTTTCATATTCTAATTCCATCTCATGAAGTTTATTTGACATATTTCCAAAATCAGTATAATCTGCATAAATCGAAATATTTTCATCATCTTCAATTTTTATCTCTTCTAATCCTGCATCAATAAGTTCCATCTCTAACTCTTCAATATCTAATTCTGGAGTTTTCATCTCAAATATAGCTTTTCTGTCAAAGTGAAATTCTAAAGATCCAGTTGGAACTAATGAACCACCACCCTTGTTAAATAATGTTTTAATATTTGCCACAGTTCTTGCAGTATTTTCTGTTGCAGTTTCTACAAATATAAGTACACCATTTTTCCACTTACCTTCATAATTAACTTCAGACATATTTGCTACATCTTTTGCACTTGCTCTTTTAATCGCTGCTTCAATATTGTCTTTTGGTAAATTTTGTGCTTTAGCTGTTGTAATAGCACTTCTTAATGTTGCATTGGTATCAGGATCACTACTTCCTGATTTTGCTGCCATTGTAATGGCTTTAGCAAGTTTAGGGAATACACGTGACATATTTCCCCATCTTTTCATTTTAGCTGCTTTTCTATATTCAAAGGCTCTACCCATAGTTACTTAATCTCCTGCTTAAATTTAAATTATTATATCATAAGAAAATACTAAAAAACTTTTAATTTTCTGATTCTCTTTCTTTACGTTTTGCTTTCATTTTTGATGTAGCCAATTTTCTCATATCTTCTGTTGTGTCTAGTTCATCCATTATCTCTAAACCCAATAATGTTTCTACACAATCTTCTAATGTTACAATTCCTTCTGTTTGATCGTATCCATCAACTACGATTAACATATGCCCTTTTGTTTTGGTAAAACTACTAAGTGCTTTTAAAACTGGAATGTTTTCATGTATTCTTTCTACTTTGATCATAATCTCTTCCATAGATACATCAGAATTAATAATCGCATGTTTAAAAATTTTTTTTGTCAGAACCATTCCTACAATATTATCAATAGTACCATCATATACAGGAACTCTTGAAAATTTATATGTTCTTTTATCATCTAATAAATCTTTTAAAAGAGTATTTTTTTCAACTGCAAATACTACACTTCTTGGAGTTAAAATATCTTTTATTTTAATCTCTTTTAAACTTAATGTATTTTCAATAATATCAGATTCCATATCATTGATAATTCCATCTTCTTCACTCAAAAGTGCTGTGTGAATAAGTTCCTCTCTAGAAACTGTTTCTCCGTCATTTTTTTTATTTATTTTTCTTGTAACAAATAATGTCATTATCACAATCGGATAAGTTAAAATAATGAAAAAATTAATCATTTTAGCAGCAAGTGGAGCAAGCTCTTTCCAATATATCGCACCGATAGTTTTAGGAATAATTTCAGCAACAAATAAAATTAAAAAAGTCAATATAATTGATACTACTAAAACTAAATTACTGTCATTATTAAAGACAGTTTGGGCTTGTACACCAATAGCTGTAGCACCTAAGGTATTTGCAAAAGTATTTAATATAAGTATAGATGATATAGATTTATCAACATCTTTCTTTAAATCTTTCAGTAACTTACCTGCACGAGGGTTTTCTTGCTCAAGAACGGAAATATATGATACATTTGTAGATAACAAAATGGATTCCAATACAGAACATAAAAAAGAGACACCAATAACAAGAACAAACAAAAAGACTAAATATTCCACAAATAACCTTTTTTAACAAATACTAACAACAAGGGGGGATAGGTATCCAATGTATAAACTCCATATAATTTTAATTTTAATTATTATAACAAATAGTATATTAAGAATTAGCTTAAAAAACTTTTCCTATGGAACTAACTACTTTTCCTAAAACATTTATACCCTCTTTATGTACAATTTGTATAGGGTATTCTTTATTATCTGATATAACGTCTAGTCCACCATCAACTCTTCGTTGAATTCTTTTTACAAACAATCCATTTTCATTTATAAATGCATAAATTCCATCTTTACTAACACTTTGTTTTGTTTTATCAATAAAAATAATATTACCATTATTTAATGTTGGCTCCATACTATCCCCAGTAACATTAATCGCTTCAATATTTTTTACGTTTTCTCTTCCTCCAACAAGATCAACAAAAAAATCTGGTAAATCAAGTTTTTCATAATCATCATGTTCATCATATGCACCACCACCTGCACTTACACTTATTGTAGGGAAGTACTTAATCCAATATTTGTCAGTAGTATCAATCAAACTACTTGGATCTTGTCCATACAACATCCAATTAATTGATATCTTTTTTAATGCACAAAAATCTAAAATATTTGAAAAAGGTACGCTATTTCTTTTTTTCATTGTTGCAAAATTTACACTTGTTAAGTCTAGTGCATTTGCTATCTCTTTGTCAAAAACCTTTCCATCTTCTTTCTCACTTGCTAAAACATCACGTAGTTTTTCTATTATTTCATTTATATTAAACATAATTCAATTCCTTATTATTGTTACATAACTTATATTAGTACTATTATATCACAAATTTCAACTTTTTTATTAATTTATATTGCAAATTGCAATTTTATTTTAATTTATTGTTTTATTATGCAATAATTTTTAAAATTTAAATACAAAAAGGAATTCATATGGCTGCAAAGTACAATAAATTAACAAAGAAAATAGATAAATTTATTTACAAATTGTGTGAAATCATCTTATAATATAGCATAATCATAGCATTTTTTGAAATTTGAAATGGATTACCACCAAAATAAATCAGTCCTAAAGCATTTTTTTTATAAAATATGGAAATTTTAGTTTGAAGTGGTTACTTTAAACCTACTTTTAACAACAAAATAAAATGGAGTAATTTATGGAAGAAGTAAATTTAGTCTCAGAGGCCTTAAAGTTTATGGCTTTAGGTATGGGTGTTGTTTTCTTATTTTTAACGATTATGATTTTTGCATTAAAATTACAAACGTTCTTAATAGCAAAATTTTTCCCTGAAGAAGAGAAAGAAAAAGTCTGTTCGTGGAAGCCAGAAAATAAAGCTGTTGCAAACGACGACAGAGATACTACAGCTGCGATCACTGCAGCAATCATACACTATAACAATCACAAAGGTAAATAACAATGTCAAAAAAATATATTGATGTAATGGACACAACATTCAGAGATGGTTTTCAATCTGTATTTGGTGGTCGTGTTCTTATGGATGATTTTTTTCCAGCTGTAGAAGCTGCAAAAGAAGCAGGTATTACACATTTTGAATTTGGTGGAGGAGCAAGGTTCCAATCACTTTATTTTTATCTCCAAGAAAACGCATTTGAGATGATGGATAAATTCAGAGCTATTGTTGGTCCTGATGCAAACTTACAAACATTAGCAAGAGGTATCAATACAGTAATGTTAGATACAGGAAGTAGAGAGCTTATAGATCTACATGCTAAAATGTTTGCAAAACATGGTACAACAACAATCAGAAATTTTGATGCTTTAAATGATGTAAATAACTTAGAATATTCAGCAGAATGTATTAAAAAACATGGTCTGAAACATGAAGCAGTAGTAACAATGATGGACTTACCTCCTAAATGTGAAGGTGCACATGATGTTGCTTTTTATGAAAAGACATTAAGACAAATTCTTGATAGTGGTTTACCATATGATTCAATCTGTTTTAAAGATGCTAGTGGAACAGCAAATCCTAACAAAGTTTACGAAACTATTAAAATGGCAAGAAAACTATTAGGTGATGATACTCACATTAGATTACATACACATGAAACTGCTGGTGTATCAGTTGCAGCATATTTAGCCGCACTTGAAGCTGGTGCAGATGGAATTGATTTAGCAAATTCACCTGTTAGTGGTGGTACTTCTCAACCAGATATTTTAACTATGTTACATGCTACAAAAGGTACTAATTATGACCTTGGTGGATTAAGTATAGACAAAATTTTAAAATATCAAGAAACTTTAAAAGGTTGTTTAAGTGACTATATGATGCCACCAGAAGCAACTCAAGTTTCTCCATTAATTCCATTCTCACCTATGCCAGGTGGAGCATTAACTGCAAATACACAAATGATGAGAGATAATGATACTTTAGATAAATTTCCTGAAGTAATAGAAGCTATGCAAGAAGTAGTTGAAAAAGGTGGTTACGGTACATCAGTTACTCCTGTTTCTCAATTTTACTGGCAACAAGCATATGCTAATGTATTTTTTGGACCATGGAAACAAATTGCACCAGGTTATGGGAAAATGGTATTAGGTTACTTCGGAAATACTCCAGTTGAGCCAGATGAAGAGATAGTAAAACTAGCTTCTGAAAAATTAAAACTTGATCCAACTAAAGAAAATCCACTTGATATTGCAGATAAAGATGTAACTAAATCAATTGCGGCATGGAAAGAAAGACTTGAGATTGAAGGTCTTGAAACAACAGAAGAAAATATTTTTATTGCTGCTGCTTGTGATGAAAAAGGTATTGCATTTTTAAAAGGTGAATCTCCATTAAATGTAAGAAAAATTAGTGAAGAAAAAACAGAAGAAAAAACAGAAAAAGAAGGAAATTCAAAAATGGCTGATGGAAATTATACAGTAGTTGTAGATGGTAAAAAGTTTAGTGTACAAGTTGCAGAAGGTAATGCAGATATCCAAGTTGTAGCTCCAGTAGCAACAGAAACTCCTGCTCCTGCAGCAGCTGCTCCTACTCCAACTGGTGCTAGTACTGAAGTTGGTGCAACTGTGAACGGTAATGTATGGAAAATCTTAGTAAACGTTGGTGATAAAGTTGAAAAAGGTCAAGTTATCTCAATTTTAGAAGCAATGAAAATGGAAATTGATATTGAAGCACCTGCATCTGGTACAATTACTGCAATTACAGTTAAACCAAATGATGCAGTTGAAGAAGGTCAAACAATAGCAGTTATAGGCTAAGTGAGATAAAACAAAAGTTTGGAGAAAACAATGAATAAAAAAATCATTTCT
>Ga0193964_1000154_pt1 | contig 33774 bp, 25 predicted proteins | sample FB_7_MG_FD_140323 | JGI IMG/M metagenome (GOLD analysis project Ga0193964, IMG submission 140323) | Microbial mat bacterial communities from the Broadkill River, Lewes, Delaware, United States - FB_7_MG | ecosystem: Environmental > Aquatic > Freshwater > River > Microbial mats | place: USA... | reverse complement strand
TCACCAGTGAACCCTTTAGGACCTATATTTAGTCTATCGTCTTCACCTGTATAAGTTTGTTTTAATTGGAAAATATTAAATCTGATACCTTGTTGAGACTTAATATCTCCTTCAATCTTAATATCAGAATGTTCCCATTCATTTTCCCATTTTTTAGAATGTTCTGCAAATAATGCTTCAAATCCTTTTTCAATAGCCATATTAGCTTGAGAACTTGCATTTTTATTTAAATCTTCATGCTTGTGATTAAGAGAACTTAGAACAGCAACATATTTGTAAAGAGTAGCTTGTTCTCCTTTTGCACACTTAATTGTAGATTTATATGCAGAATATTTATCTTTAGCAATAGCTTCATCGTTAGCTATATCTTGTTTATTTCCATTAATCTCAACCTCATATCTCATTGCCATAGCAACTTGAAATTTAGTCTTAAGAGTCTCAGCTTCAAGATATGCTTCGTTCTTAGAAGCTGTTGTATTCAAGATTGTCCAGAATTGTTCATCGTAGTTAGAATCTTCATTTCTAACATCACCATCAATATATGGAGTGAAAATAATTTCAGCATCAAAGTTGATAGGAGTGACAGTGTACTGAATAGCAGCAATCTCAGTGTCAATAATACTTAAAAATCTCTTTGCAGAAACTTTGATTTCTTTATTGTCAGATAAAACGGCAGTGAAGTTACGCTCAATATAAGCATGCTTCATATTTAGAACACGTTGAAAATCTTTAACTTCACATTTCGCAAGGTCAAGAGTTTCTCCGTTAATAGAGATATCAATACCAGTCCAGTTTGGAGCATTTAGTACTTTTGCAAAATACTCAGGATATCCATTCTTCCACCATCCAACTCTTGTTTTATCTGGATAATAAATACCTGCAACGTAGCTACCTTGAAGACTTTTACCAGAGTAAGCCTCCTCAAAGTTAGCTCTCTGACCCATCAATCCATTTCCAATACTGAAAAGACTCTCTGATGAAGGATGATTCTCCTGAGAGAAGCAATCTTCAACAATATTCCATTCGTTTTCTTGTATATATGTATTCATTGTTCGTATGTTGTGTGTGTTTAAATATTAAACAATTCTGGTTTAATATTCTTAAATCCTTCTATATTCCAATCAGCTTCAGATAATGTATCTTTATCTCCAACGCCAACGCATTTCATATTTGCATTGTGTGCTGCTTCTAAACCTGCAACAGCATCTTCAAAAACGATACATGTTTCATTTTCAACACCAAGAAGTTCTGCTCCAAGAGTAAATACTTGAGGATCAGGTTTTGCATTGCTAACCATATTTCCATCAACTAGAGCATCAAATAGCTCAGTAATACCAAGTCTGTCTAGAATTAGTTTCGCATTCTTACTAGCAGATCCGAGAGCAATTTTAATACCTTTATTTCTTAGAGTTACTATAAAATTTTTAACACCTGGAAGAATTTCCTCAGGAGACATTTTATATATATACTCTAAATATTCTTCATTCTTTTTTTCTGCTAATTTTAGCTTTTCATCATCACTTAATGTAATGTTCCCAATTTCTAAAAGGATTTCGAGTGAAGTCATTCTGCTCACACCTTTTAGTCGTTCATTATCTTCAAGAGTGAATTCAAAACCCATTTCTTTTGCTAATTCTCTCCACGCGATGAAGTGATATTTTGCTGTGTCAACAACAACTCCATCTAAATCAAAAATACACGCTTTTACCATCGTCTTAATTATTTCTTATAATCTACATCGTTAACAAATAGAACTGTTCCTGCTGCAATTAACATTGCTATTCCACCAAATACAATAGAATAAATGGCATCACCATTAAATAGGTGTTTAGTCATAAAACCAAGAATACTAGCAGCCAGAATTTGAGGGATAACTATAAAGAAGTTAAATATTCCCATATATGTTCCCATCTTATTAGAAGGGATAGAACCTGTAAGTATCGCATATGGCATAGAAAGTATACTTGCCCAAGCCATACCAACTCCAAACATTGAGAAGATTAGAAGATTAGCATCTTTTATAAAGTAAAAAGAAATTAATCCAATACCTCCAGCGATAAGAGAAATCATATGAGTGATTTTTCTGTTTGTGTGTCTTGCTAATACAGGAAGTAAGAACGATACAATAGCAGCAAATCCGTTATATACCGCAAATAGAATACCTACCCAGTCAGCACCTTCATTATAAAGAGCCGTAGAGGTATCGCTTGTTCCATATATATGTGAAGTAACAGCAGAAGTAGTATATATCCACATTGAAAATAAAGCCAGCCAAGAGAAAAATTGTACAATAGACAATTGTTTCATAGTTGTAGGCATTTTTAACAAGTCAGACATAACAACAACAATACCGCTTTTACTTTCTCTCGTAATTCCAGAGTAGTACTGAATTATTCCAAAAATAGTAACACCACATGTCAGAATATATAATTCTTGTTCTAGTGAGAAAACATAAACTAATGCACAAAGAGCTAAACCTATTAATGTGTATATTACTCCATTGCGTTTAAAGTGTTTCTCAGAAATAATTTCTTCATCATCAATTACTTGACTTTCACCTTCATGTTCAGAAAATTCTTTTAATTCTTCTGGAGAGTATTCTTTTGTTGAGAATACAGTCCAAAGTACTGAAATAAAGAAAATTGCACCACCAAGATAGAAAGACCATTTAACAGATGGTGGAATTACAGAATCAGCTGTAGATATATTAGATACACCTAAATAATTTGTCATTATATATGGCAAAGCCGAAGCAATAACTGCACCTGTTCCAATAAAGAAACTCTGCATTGCAAAACCTTTTGTTCTTTGCTCTGATGGCAACATATCTCCAACAAAAGCTCTAAATGGCTCCATAGAAACATTAATTGCTGCATCCATAATCCAGAACATCCCTGCAGCTATCCACAGATATGGAGAATTTGGCATCATAAATAGAGCAAGCGATGCTAATATAGCACCAACTAAAAAGTAAGGTCTTCTTCTTCCTAATTTACCCCATGTCTTGTCACTCATGTGACCAATGATAGGTTGAACAATAAGTCCAGTAACTGGAGCTGCAATCCATAAAATTGGAATGTCTTCAATTTTTGCACCAAGAGTTTCGAATATTCTACTAACGTTGGCATTTTGAAGAGCAAATCCAAATTGAATTCCAAAAAAACCAAAACTCATATTCCAAATCTGCCAAAAACTTAGTTTGGGTCTTGTCTTCATAAAGTTTGTTTTAATAAATGTAAATGTAGAGGCAATAATATATATTGTCTCAGTGAAGAATAGTAATAAGAATCCCAATGATAACGGGATTTTGAAGAGATATTTTAACTAACTAGTTCCAAATATAATGCATTTGTTTATAGTTTTCCAAATTATTTGGATTTACGTGGTATAGACTTTATGGTTACAACGTATTGAGGATCATAGTTTTCAAACGATTGCAAAACCGATATATAAAAGAATAAACAAGAGGTCTATTTATATTCAGTCTAAATAAATTGAGTTATCTATTTGATGATTCCCTTAGAACGAGGTTGGTTTTAATAATCTTAGTTATAGTTTCATAATTCTCTTTAGAATTAATTCTTTGAAGTAATAATTCAGTAGCAGTTTGTCCCATTTCAAATCCGTGTTGCACAACAGTAGTTAGGGTAGGATCTGTTACTGTCGAGACTAAACCATCAGTGAATCCCACTATAGCAATATCTTCAGGAACTCTGTAGCCAGCTCTCTTTACGGCAAGAAGTGAGCCCGCTGCAGTTAAATCATTTACTGCAAAGATGGCATCTGGAGGAGTTGATAATTTCATTAATTCAGAAGTGACCTTAAATGCATCCTCTTGATTATCACATTTGATTATAAGATCTTTATCTATATCAAGTTTGTGTTTCTTTAGTGCTTCAGTATATCCCAGCTGTCTTTGTTGTCCAATGATAAGTTGTTGAGATGCTGATAAATGGGCAATTCGTTTACAGCCTATATTAATAAGGTGTTCAACGGCCATAAATGCTGATTTGTAGTCATTAATAACAACTCGATCCGTATCAACGCTCTTACATATTCTATCAAAAAATACTATTGATGCTCCAGAAGCCTGTAATTTCTTGAAGTGATCGTAATTAAATGTGTTCTTAGATAATGAAACTAATACACCATCAACGTGGTTTGATATTAATGTATTGCAAATTGAAACCTCTCTCTCATATGACTCGTTAGATTGGAATATCATTACGTTAAAACCATTTTGAGCGGCAATATCCTCAATACCACTAATTACACATGAGAAAAAGTGATGTACAATTTCAGGAATAATTACCCCAATAGTATTACTCTTTTGGCTTTTCAGACTCAGGGCTATAGCGTTTGGAGTATAGTGATGCTTTTTGGCAAATTCTACGACAGCCTTCTTTGTAGCAGGGCTAATATCTGGATGGTTTTTTAAAGCTCTTGATACTGTTGAAGGAGATATGCCTAATTCTCTTGCTATATCTTTAATTGTTATTTGCCTCATGTGTAAAATCTTTGTTTTCTGATATAATATTTAAATATAATAAAATCCAATGAAATTTTAATACTCACATGTAAATATATAGTAATAATTGAAAATATTAATTGAATGATACATAGTCGAATAAGTCGCAAAGATTACATCAAACGTTTGCGGTAACGAGTACGATGATTTATTAACAGTTTTATAACAAAAATTAACGTAGCAATAGTTTAATACTCTATTTTTGAAAAGAAGAATATAAGAGTAGAAGAAAATTTTAATTAACTAACTTAAAAGAATGTGTTTCAGAGAGAAACACAGATTTTTTATAGATTCACGAAAACGTTTGTGCAATGCAATATCAGAATCTATAGGGTCTGTAGAACCTTTTTGAAACCCGGATCTTTAACTTTATAGTATCTTAAACAATTTAATTAACTGAGCATGTATTTCAGTGAATTAATAAAAACTAGGTGAAATGAAAAAAATTACAAGCTTTTTATTGTTGATTGTATTTCTATTTCCTGCCTTCTTAACTCAAAGAGTTGAGGCATCAAATATATCTATGCATCAACAAGATGACATTACTAAGAGAGGTATTGTCGTTGATGAGAATGGTACTACCATGCCAGGAGTAAGCGTCACAATTAAAGGAACAAACGATGGTGTTTCTACTGATATTGACGGTGCTTTTGTAGTAAACGTGAGATTAGGATCTATTCTAGTGTTCTCATTTGTAGGTTATCAGGACCAATACGTTGTGGTTGATGACACAAAAGAATTGAGAGTAAAACTAGTTCCAGAAAGAGAAGCTTTAGAAGAAGTTGTAGTTGTTGGCTACGGAGTACAAAAGAAGAAAGATAAAACTGGTGCTGTTGTACGAGTTGGAAATGATGAAATTAGCGAAGGTGTACTTACCGATCCTATTCAAGGACTTATGGGTAAAGTAGCTGGTGTAAATATTACTAAAAAAGGTGGTGACCCAAATGGTGGTTTCAATGTTCAGATTCGTGGTACTGCTGGTTTGAAATCTGGAACATCTCCTCTATATGTTGTTGATGGAGTTCCTGGAATTGATCCAACTACTGTTGCTCCTGAGGATATAGAGTCTTTTAATATTTTAAAGGATGCGTCTTCTGCAGCAATTTATGGTTCTCGTGGTGCTACTGGTGTTATTATTATAACTACTAAGAAAGGTAAATATAATCAAAAAGGTAAATTAACATATAATGGATATGTTTCTGCAGACGTTGTAGCTAATAGATTAGATTTATATTCTGCTGATGATATTAGAGATTATTCAAATAAAAAAGGATTATCTTTTAATGATCAGGGATCGAATACAGATTGGCAAGATGAAATATATAGAACTGGTGTAACTCAGTCACACAATTTATCATTTGCAGGTGGTGGCGCAGATCACAACTATAGAGCAAGTGTTAATTATGAAAATTTTGAAGGTGTTGTAAAAGGTACTGAAAAGGAGAGATTAATTGCAAGATTAAATGCAACTCAAAAATTATTAGATGACAAGTTAACTGTTTCTATGAATTTATCAGGAACTTTTGAGAATAACCAATATCAAAAACTTAATGAAAGTAATGGTGAGGCTGTAATGTTCCAGGCATTTGCAAGAAATCCTTCATTCCCTGTATATGCTCAGGATGGAAGCTTTTTCGAAGTAAATGATTTTGAGAATTCGAATCCAGTTGCTTTAATTAACCAAATGACTAACAAAAGAGAAGCAAAACGATTTTTAGCTAATGTTAAAGCTGATTTAGAGATTGTTGATGGATTAGTTGGGGGTGTTAATGTATCATATAGAAGGGATGATCATGAGAAATGGATTGCTAGACCTTCATATCAAATAAACTCTACTGATGGTGGTTATGCAAAGAGAGAGTATGAGAATAATTATACTAAAATGATTGAGGGAACATTGAAGTATAATAAAACTTTTGCTGATCTTCATAAAGTAAACATTCTTGCAGGTTATTCATGGCAACAAGATGGTAAAGATAGTTTTGGAGCACAAGGTAGAGATATGCTTTCTGACTTTGTTGGTGCTGATAACTTAAAGTTTGCTAATGATGTTTTACCTCAGGATATTTGGTCTTGGAAAGAACAAAATAGATTAATATCATTTATTGGAAGAGTTTCTTATAATTTTGATTCAAAATACTATTTCACAGGTACTCTTCGTAGAGATGGTTCTTCTAAATTTGGAGCAAACCACGAATGGGGATGGTTCCCATCATTTTCTTCAGCTTGGGATATCTCAAGAGAAAGTTTTATGGAATCTTTCGATTGGTTAGATCAATTAAAATTAAGAGTTGGATTTGGTATCACTGGTAATCAAGAAATAGGAAACTATAATGATATTGCTAGAATACATACTGACGGAAGAACTCTTGATCCAAATACTGGAAAGAAAACTCTTATTATTAAGCAGGCTAGTAATGCTAACCCTGATTTGAAATGGGAAGAGAATAAAGAGTGGAATGTAGGAATCGATTTTTCTGTGATAGACAATAAGTTGACTGGTTCTATTGACTATTATAACAAAACTACAAGTGATTTATTAGCTGAGTATTCAGTTCCTGTTCCTCCAAATAGATACGATAAGATCTATGCAAATGCAGGTGAAATTTCAAATAAAGGTATTGAGGTTAATCTTGTTGGAAATATTTTAACAGATAGAGAACTATCATGGAAAACAACTTTATCTTATTCTCAAAACACACAAAAAGTAGAATCTTTATCTGATGGTAATTATAACCTAGAGAACATGAAAGTATCATGGTTAAATGGTAGAGGTCTTGTTGGTGTTTGGAGTCAGTTAGTTAAGCCAGGGTTTGAATTAGGTACTTTTTATGGATGGAAGAATGCTGGAATCGATCAAAATGGTAACTGGTTATTCTACACTAAAGATGGTAAATTAACAACTGCTCAGAATGATGAAGATAGACAAGTAATTGGTCATGCATTACCTGATTTTACAGCTAGTATGACAAATGCATTTGTATATAAAAACTGGGATTTGAATTTTACAATTAGAGCTGTAGTTGGTGGTGATGTGTTGAATGTTACAAAAATGGTTCTTGGAAATCCTCATATGTTACCTAATAGAAATGCATTAAAAGGAACATTTGAGATGGCAGAAATCTTAAGTGATTCGCCTAAATATTCTGATTATTATATCGAGGATGGTTCATTCTTGAGATTAGATAATATTTCATTAGGTTATACTATTAATACAAAAAATAATAAATATATAAGCAGTTGTCGTTTATATGTTAGTTCTAATAATTTATTTACTCTTACAAAATATTCAGGAATTGATCCAGAATCTAATTATGGAGGTTATGAGTATCTAGGTGTTGATATGTATGATGTTTATCCTAAGACTAGAACATTTACATTCGGAATGAAAATTGGATTCTAATTTGAAAAATTGTTTATCATGAAAAAGAGATTTTTAAATATATTATTAGTCTGTGGACTATTTGCATCTTGTACTGATCTAGATGATGTAGTTTTCAGTGAGATTAACTCTGATAAATATCCAGAGAATGAGATACAAGCACAGCTTGTAACAAACAATGCATATAAAGAGTTAAAAGAAGGTATTGAACACGGATGGTGGAATCTTCAGACTATGTCAGGAGATCTAGTTGTTGCCCCAACACGTGGATCAGACTGGGATGATGGTGGAAAATGGAGAGTATTACATACACATGAATGGACAAATACAATTGCGTCTATTAATGATATGTGGAGATCTGTATATAACGGTATTACAGAATGTAACAAAGCTATTGAGTATTTAGGAGAAGGAGAAAGTGCTCAAACTGCTGTTGCACAGATGAAAGTTCTAAGAGCTTATTACTATTACACATTAATAGATAATTACGGTGATTGTCCTTACGTGATTAGTTTTTCTGCTGCAGAAAAGCAACCTAATAAGGTGAGTAGAGCTGATGTCTATAATAATATTGTAACTGATGTAGAAGCTTCTTTAGAGTTCCTTCAGGAGATTGATAAAAAAACGTCAATTAATAAATATACTGCATATGCATTATTAGCTAAGCTATATATAAATGAAGGTGTTTATACTGGAACGCCAAATTGGAGTAAAGCTGAGGAATATTGTGATAAAGTTATAGCTGGTCCTTATTCTCTAGAAGGTGATAGATTAGCTCCTTTTAAAACTCTGAATGAGAATTCTAGTGAGAATATCTTTACAATACCATTTGATGAAGATAGTTACCAAGGATTTTTACTTCATAGAAGAACATTACACTATAATTTACCTCCTAAATATGATGCTAAAACTAATTTCTGGAATGGATTTTGTGCTCAACCAAAATTAGTTGATCTATTTGAAGATGGAGATGCAAGAGCTGAAGGTTTATTATATGGATTACAATATGCTTCTGATGGAACAGTTATTACAGATGGAAAAACAGGAACAGAGTTGAATATTCCAAAATATATTGATGCATTAACTGTTGGAGGAGATGAGTTTGGTAAGATGCAAGGAGCAAGACTTGTTAAGTTTGAAGTTAAAAATGGTGTTAAAGATAATTTAAGTAATGATTTTCCTTTATTTAGACTTGCTGACTTCATGTTAATGAAAGCTGAGTGTAATCTAAGAGTTAAGGGTAATGGAGATGCTACAGCTAAGCAGATTATTAACACAATTAGAACAAAAGCAGGAGCGACTGCATGGGAAGATGCTGATATTACATTAGATAATTTACTTGCTGAAAGAGGAAGAGAATTATGGTGTGAAGGTCATAGACGTCAGGATCTAATCCGTTTTGGTAAGTTTAATGGTGCTTGGTGGGAGAAACCTGCAGGAACTTCTGCAGATAATTTATTCCCAATACCACAATGGGCTGTTGATGCTAACCCAAACTTGGGTAAATAGGTTTGTAATAATTGAAAAATTTTGAAAATGAGAAAATATAAAGGAATATTAATGATATTATCACTTGCTCTACTAAGTTTGGTGTCTTGTGATAAGGATGTAGATCTTCCAAACCAAATAACAATATTTGATGGATTTTATATTTACGGTTCTGCAACTCCTATGGCAGAACTTGATAATGAAAATTTCATGCCAATTGTTAAAGAGGGAGAATATGAAGTAGAGGGACAAGATGATAAGGTTAAATATAATCTATATGGTAGATTCATTAACCTAAAATCAGGAGCTATTATAGTTTCAAAAGAATCAAATAGTACTGTAGATCAAAGATTTTCAACTGTTTATGGTAAAGATGCAGAAGGATTGGTAGTAGAAAATGGAGAGAATCCTATTGAATTTATAGAAGCAGCTGGTATGTATTTCGTGAGAATGGATACTTACAATAAAGAACTTTCATTAACAGCTATAGCATCATGGGGTGTAATTGGTGATGCTACTCCTGGAGGATGGGGAACTGATACAGATATGACCTTAGTCGCTGAAAAGTCTGATGAGCTAACATATGTGTATACATGTGACCTACATTTAGAAGGTGGTAAGAAATTTAAATTCAGAGCTAATGATGGATGGGCTGTTAATTTTGGAGTAACAGATGGATCTGTTCTTCAGGATGGAGATAATATCTTGGTTGGTGAAACAGGAGAATATACTGTTACATTAACATTAGGAAGAAAAAATTCTTATACTATAACAAAAAATTAGTACAGAATATATAATTATAAAAGAGCTTACATTTTAGAAATGTAAGCTCTTTTTATAACTTGCACGTTCTAACAATTACAAATAATAACAAATGCGAAATTTAAGATTGATAATGCTAGCAGTAGTAGTCCTATTTGCTAGTTGTACATCAAACAAAGAAACAGTAAAAACACCAAAGTATGTGTTTTACTTTATTGGAGATGGTTTTGGGCTTGCTCACGCTCAGGTAGCTGAAAAGTATTTACAAGATACACAAGGGGATTCATGTAGATTAGTGATGAATAGTTTCTCGGATATAGCACTATATTCAACTTTCTGTACTAATAGATTTATTACAGGATCTGCAGCAGCAGGAACTGCTCTTTCTACAGGAGAGAAAACGACAGTTAATACAATTGGAATGGCAAACGATAAAAAAACGCCATTAAAGAGTATAGCTGAACGATTCAGAGATAATGGTTATAAAGTTGGTGTAGTAACATCAGTATCAATAGACCATGCAACTCCTGCAGCTTTTTATGCTCACCAACCTTCAAGAAATATGTATTATAATATAAGTCTTGAACTTAGTAAAAGTGGATTTAATTACTTTGCAGGAGGCGATTTTATGCATCCGAAAGGAGACGGAGAAATTAATGATTACAATCTTGCAGCAAATATTGGATTAGCTAAGGGGGTAAAAGTATCTGATAAGCCAAATTCAGTAGATATAGCAAAGAAAAGAGGCTATAGAATAGTTAAATCGAGAGAAGATTTCTTTAAGTTAAAGAATGGTGATGATAAGGTTGTATGTTTCCCTACAAGATTAGAAGGTGGAAATACTTGTTATTACGCAATAGATCAGACTAAAGATGATTTAAACCTTGTTGATTTTACATCAAAAGGAATTGAATTACTAGATAATCCTAAAGGATTTTTTATGATGGTTGAAGGTGGAAAGATAGACTGGGCAGCACATGCTAACTGTATTTCAACAGTTGTAAAAGATGTCTTGCAGTTCGATCAAGCAATTGCTAAAGCAGTTGAATTCTATAAAAAACACCCTGAAGAAACACTAATAATTGTATGTAGTGATCATGAGACTGGTGGTTTGGCTATGAGTTCAAATACTAAGCATTATGATTCGGAATACTCTTTAATAAAGCATCAAGATATTTCGTATGAGATGTTTGCAAAATTAGTTGAGCAATTAAAGAATAAGACTAGAGGTAAGGCGTCATTTAATAAAGGAATGGCTTTAGTAAAGAAACATTTTGGTCTTGGTGATAAAGCAAAAGGTTTAGAGCTATCTAAATTTGAAATGGCTCAACTTAAAAAAGCTTTTAAATATAGTATGTCTGATAATAAACCAAAGAAAGATGAAGCTTTCTTTGCGGAATATGGATATTATGATCCTTTGACAGTAACAGCTTGCCATATTATGGCAGAAAAGATAGGTGTTGCATGGGGATCTTTTAATCATACATCAACACCATTGCCAGTAAGAGCATTAGGAGTTGGAAGTAAGATTTTTGAAGGAATGATGGATAATACTGATATCCCGAATAAGATTCAAGCAATATCTAAGTTAAATATAGAATAGATTCTTCTTATTGATTAAATATATAATCAATACTAAAGTATATAAAAACAGTCTATGTAGCTACATAGACTGTTTTTTGTATGATAATATATAGTATATAACTACATAAGTATAGTATTTAATATAATTACTATTTACAGTTTTTCTTACCTTTGAGTTATGAACGAGTTAAATACAAAAATCATAAAAAGAATACCAATGTTTTTATCGCAAGTTTATCCTTATTATTACAAAGGAAAGACATTACGGATAATTCTTTGTTTATTGTTTATTATGGCATTTTGCTTTGGATATATTTTTGAACCCTTTAATGTATATTTTCCTGAGCATAGAATGAGCTTTTTTTGGATTTCATTTATACACGCTACTGTTCCTTTGATAATATTATTTTTATTATCCGTTACAAAAACAAAATATCCCCAGCAAAATACTTGGAATGTAGGAAAAGAAATTCTCTTCGTTACTGTGTTTATACTATTGATTGGTATTTCTGAATTTCTTATTCGTGATCTACTTTATATGAATCCAAATAATTGGTCCTGGAATTATCTTTTTGAGGAAATACGACATGCATTTTTAGTTGGTATGTTGTTTTTAGCAATATTCATTCCTCTAAATTTAAATAGATTGCGTGATAGGAATAGAATAAGAGCTTTATCTAGATGTTCTAATGAGGATTTAGATCCTACAGAAAACACAATAATAAATATAGAAACTCAGTTAAAGAATGATTCTTTATGTATAGATCTTAATAGTTTTATTTTTGCTAAAGCTGATGGTAATTATATAGAACTCTATTTGAATGCTGGGAAATTAAACAAATTATTAAAGCGTATTACTATAAAAGAATTAGAATCGATATTTAAACCATATTCTAATATTATCAGAACTCATAGATCTTATCTTGTTAATACACAATATGTGAAAGATATTACTGGAAATGCTCAAGGTTATAAATTGCAATTAAATAATTGTGATCAAATAGTTCCTGTATCCAGGAATATGATTAAAGATTTTGAACGTAGAATGAAAAGTATATAATTAAATCTTGTCACTCGTCACAAGAACTTGTTAGCCATCACAAATAAAATTATTGAGAATGTTTTCTGTTTAGCTTTGTGAAAAAAAGATAATATGAGAAGACATGATTTAGATTTCTTAAGAGTATTTGTTTTTGCATTACTCATTTTTTATCACGTAGGGATGGTTTTTGTTCCTTGGGATTTTCATTTAAAGAACAATGTGATTTATGATTGGATTTGTTATCCGATGTGGTTTGTTAATCAGTGGAGATTACCAATTCTCTTTCTGATATCAGGAATGGGAACATATTTTGCTTTGCAAAAGAGAACAGGTAAGCAATTTGCTATTGAACGAATAAAAAGACTATTTATTCCATTGCTTTTTGGAATGATGTTTATAGTACCACCTCAGGTATATGTAGAAAGATTATACACAAATCAATTCACAGGAAGTTATTTTAACTATTTGCAGGATAAAGCATTCATTGGCGGTTACCCAGAAGGTAATATTAGTTGGCATCATTTATGGTTTTTGCCTTATCTGTTAATGTTTTCTTTAGTTCTAATTCCGATATTTCTATATTTAAATAACCATCCAGATTGCAAATTCATCAATTATATAAAACAGATAGTTAAGAATCCTATTAGTCTGTATATTTTTATTCTTCCACTAACAATAGTAAGGATATTATTAGAGCCATATTTCCCTGTAACACACGCATTGATAGATGATTGGTATACAATTTCAAACTATTTAATGTTTTTCATATTTGGATTTTTATTGATCATTGTGAAAGAATCCTTTTGGTATACTGTAGAAAAGTATAGAAAGCATTTTCTAGTAGCAGGAATACTAAGCTTTAGTATAATGATTATAATTCCGTATAATCATGAACATTTATTTATTAGATATACTATAGAATCATTGTTAAAGTGCCTGAATCTGTGGTCATGGATATTGGTGTTATTTGGATTTGCATCAAAATACTATAATAGGGAGACAAATATACTTAGGTATGCTAATGAGGCTGTTTATCCTTTTTATATTCTTCATCAAACTGTTATGATGGTAATTACGTATTACGTGATAGATTTAGAGTGGACCTTAGGTTTAAAAGCACCAATTTTAATTGTAGGAACCTTTGTAATCACATGGATGATTTATGAATTATTTATTAGAAAATGGAGATATATTAGACCACTTTGGGGTTTGAAAAATAATTAATGTTGTTTTTGTGAACTTCTTAATTTTCAATGACACAAAATAATTTTTACTATCTTCGCAGCCTTTTGCGCAGTATATTAATTAAACATTTACATATGAAAAAAGGATTTACTTTTATAGACAAGCGACCGAGAAACATTAAAGATGATGTTCTATCAGGATTAACAGTGGCTTTAGCCCTTGTGCCAGAGGCTGTTGCATTTGCATTTGTAGCTGGGGTTTCACCAGTTATAGGATTGTATGGGGCATTTATGATGGGATTAGTTACATCTATCTTAGGTGGACGTCCAGGAATGATTTCTGGAGCAACTGGAGCGATGGCCGTTGTGATGGTTGGACTTATAAAAGAAGGAGTAACATATTCAGGTGGTGACCAGGCAATGGGATTACAATTCCTTTTTGTAACTCTTCTAATCACAGGACTAATTCAAGCTTCTGTAGGCTTATTTAAATTAGGTAAATTTATTCGTCTTATTCCACATTCAGTTATGATGGGATTTGTGAATGGACTAGCTATCGTAATCTTCCTTTCTCAGCTTAATATGTTTAAAGTTGGTGGTGATTGGTTGACAGGCACGTCAATGTGGATAATGGTTGGACTTGTGGCTTTAACTATGGCTATACTTTATCTACTACCTAAGCTAACAAAGAAAGTGCCTGCTGCTCTTGTAGGTATTGTAGTCGTTACTCTTATAGTTATTTTTGGAGATATAGATACACAAACAGTTAAGACTTTCATTCAAGCTGGTGGAGGAGAAGGTATAAAAGCAGGTCTTCCTACATTTAATATACCAATGATTCCTATTAACATGGAAACACTGGCTATTATAATGCCATATGCGTTGATTTTAGCAGCTATTGGTCTTATTGAATCACTAATGACATTAACTCTTGTAGATGAGCTTACAGAGACTCGTGGTAGTGGTAATAAAGAAGCTGCTGCACAAGGTCTTGCTAACTTCATAAACGGACTATTCGGTGGAATGGGAGGATGTGCAATGATAGGTCAGAGTATTATCAATATCAAGTCAGGTGGTCGTGGTCGTCTTTCAGGTATAACTGCAGCACTAGCATTATTGATGTTTGTACTATTTACATCTGAGTATATTGAGATGATTCCTATTGCAGCACTTGTGGGTGTTATGTTCACAGTGGTTATTGGAACATTTGCATGGAGTACATTCAAGACTATTAATAAAATACCTAAGTCAGATGCAATAGTTATAGTATTAGTAACAGTTCTAACAGTAATATTTGATTTAGCAATAGCTGTACTTGCAGGAGTTATTGTATCAGCTCTTGTATTTGCATGGGACAGTGCTATTCGTATCCGTGCTCGTAAACACGTTGATGAAAAAGGAATAAAGCATTATGAGATATACGGACCACTATTCTTCGGATCTGTAAAGATGTTTGAAGATAAGTTTGATGTAGCTAATGATCCTGATGATGTGATTATATCATTTAAAGAATCTAAAGTTATGGATCAGTCAGCTATTGAATCTATTAATAAAGTAACAGAACGCTATTTTAAAGCTAAGAAAACAATCATGCTTCGTCATCTTAGTTCTGATTGTGTAGCTTTACTTGAGAAAGCAGATGCAATTTGTGATGTTAATATACTTCACGATCCTGATTATCATGTAGCTATTGATGATTTCAAAAAGAAGATAAAGCATTAAATATATACCCTATAGTAAGAGAAATAGTGAGTTTGAGATATTAGTCTCGTACTCACTATTTTTTTTTGGATTAACTTTTCCTTAAGTATAAGTACGGATATAAATATTTATATTTGAATTGAATTAAATAATATATACAGATAATATGGAACCAATGATATCAATTAAGAATTTATCTAAAAGCTTTAGAAACGGAAGCGTCGAGAAGCAGGTAATTAATAATCTTAGTCTAGACATAGAAAAAGGGAAAGTAATAGGTTATATAGGTCCTAATGGTGCAGGTAAATCAACAACAGTTAAGATACTTTGCGGAATCATTGACGATTTCAAAGGAGAGGTTGAAATGTTTGGAAAGCCTGTTGGTGCTGATATCATTGAAGTAAAGAAGAGAATAGGATATATACCAGAGAATGGAGCATTGTATGAAACACTTACACCAATAGAGTTTCTTTCATTCATAGCGAGTCTTCATGATATATCAAAAGAAGAAGCAGACAAAAAGATAAACTCCTTCCTTTCGTTCTTTGATATGCTGGAACATGCACATCAAAGAATGAATACATTTTCAAAAGGAATGAAACAGAAGATTCTAATTATCTCCGGACTGATACATAATCCCGAGATTATCTTTATGGATGAGCCTTTGTCAGGATTAGACGCAAATGCAGTACTTCTTGTAAAAGAGTTAATCAATTCTATGGTGAAAGATGGAAAGACTGTGTTCTATTGTTCTCATTTAATGGATGTTGTAGAGAAAATGTCTGATGAGATAGTAATGATTAATGATGGTAATATTATTGCTCAAGGAGAATGTAAAGACCTGCTAAAACAAGAAGAAGTAGATAGTCTTGAAGTGCTATTTGCAAAACTTACCGGTAATACCGAGCAAAAAGAGAGAGTATCAAAGTTTGTTGAATCGTATTAATCAGTTGGTATGTCATTAAATAAAAAACATTTAAAGAGCTATCTGAAGATACTCTTTATAATGAATAATAGGGTAGAGATGGGTTTCTCAAAGAAATCAAAAACATCGAGACGTTGGGCAAAACAATTCTTTAGTTTAGTGGTAATGGGATTATTATCTCTTTTAATAGTCTCAAAATTACCTGATTTTCAATTGGGAATGACTATATTCTTTTCCATGTTGCTAATGATGATGTTAACTAGCTTTCTTGGAGAGTATTCAAATATATTACTGGACAGTAAAGACAATTCTGTTTTATTTCATCAGCCAATTAGCAGTAAAACCATTTTCACAGGCAGACTTATATATATATTGATATCTGCATTGGCCTGCGGTCTGGCACTTTCCGCACCAACATTAATATACGTTTTTGTGGCAAAAGGAGCAGTCGTAGGCAGTACTTTCCTTCTTGCATGCCTGTTAACGACATTTTTATCAGTCTTTTGTGCTTTATTTCTATATCTAATAATATTAAAAGCCTTAGGGGGAGAGAAATTTAAAGATATCATGAACTATATTCAGATAGGTTTCTCACTTATATTCTTTGCGTGTTATTACTATAGTGTTGAGCTACTAGATATAAAAGATCTAGCAAATTATACATTTACATACCAGTGGTGGAGTGTTTTTGTGCCACCAATGTGGCAAGTCTCGTTAATTGATACTATTAATGGGGCAGTACAAGGAGGCCTTAATTTAATATTATGTGTATTGGCTATATTAACTCCAGCTATACTAGGTTTCTTTTCATATAGGTATCTTTCGTCAGACCTTAAAACAGGTTTAGTAAAACTTGATAATAAAGAGTTGAAGAAAGAAGTAAAGAGGAGATTCTCATTAAGTTCAATGTACGCAAAGTTGTTTACTATAAACAATCAGGAAAGAAGTTTATTCTCTTTATATAGAAGCTTACTTTCAAGAGATAGAAACTTTAAAATGATGGTATATCCAACATTAGGATATTGTTTGGTATTACCTGTTATACAGGTATTCAAGGCATATAAGGAAAGTGGATTATCGGAAGAAACAAGTCCCTCTGTATATATTACAGCATTATATTATTTATCAATGTTATTCATAACATCTTTATCATGCGTATCGATTGGAGATAATAATAAATTAAATGACATATATAAAGTGGCACCTTTAAAGAAACCAGGAATGATACTATCATCCACACTAAAAGTATTGTCGTATAATTTTCTTATCATTCCATTATTCTTATCATCCTTTTTTGTGTACTACATATGGGGATGGAGTCATCTTTTAAGCGTTGTTACTGTATTCTTTTCAATTAGTCTTCTGGGAATATTCAGGATGCTTGCAGGAGAATTCAAGTTACCATTAAGTATATCTAAAGCAGATAGCAGTAAGACAATAATGGGTGTAATGATATTTCTAGTAATGATAATGCTTGCAATATTAGGAGTGATACACTACTTTATAATGCAAGTGCCATATGGATTAATAGTATATACATCAATATTAGCAATAATCTACTTCATGAGTATGCGAGCTTTAAGAGAGAAAGCATATAAGTAAATAATAATAAAATATAAAAAGAGAGTTCAAATTATACTTCGAACTCTCTTTTTTTTAGATCAATCAGTTTAAATACTCTCAATCCGTTTCAATATTCCCTTTATCACAGGATCCTTATCATTCTTAAAATTCAATGGATCATCAGCAATAATATTCTGTGGTATAACACCATGGTTATTCTTAATATCTTTAATGCTCTCAGAAGAAGGATACCAGAACTTCTTTTTAGAGACAGTTAGATTAAGTAGTACATTAGGGGTATATATTCTTTGTAGCTCACCAGATTGTATAATAGGACAACCAGTCTCTGTACCATATGTTTCAGCAATATTATAGCACTTTAGAGTATTAGCCAATTCGTTTGCGCTAGAGAATGTGTTTGTATTGAAAACAGCATATACTTTACCCTTAAACATCAGTGAATCTTTAACAGCTTTAGGCTTTTTATCTTTTATATATTCCATTTTTACGATATCCTTTCTTCCAAAATAGATTTCTCTTTCCCACGAAAAGAAAGGATAAAGAGGGAAAAATAGCGTATTGACAATAGAACGACGCTCTTTTCTATAGAACTGTCTACCTTTCCTAGATAGATGATATGTAATCTGCTTTTTAATGAACGAGTAAGGTTTCTGAGTAAGATGCTTCAAGAACAAATCAGCCATCATATCAGAGCCACCATCATTATCTCTTATATCAATGATTAAATTCTTAATTCCCTTTTTATTGATAGAATCAAATAGCTTATCAATTTTAACATCCATTTCCTTTAATTCATTCCATCCCCTCACATATAAGGAATTTATCTCCAGATAGCCAATATCATTCTTAATTACTTTAAAAGAAAAAGCATCCTTTACGGTATATTTATAGTTGCCCTTTACATTAATTGATTTAATCTCTTTTGTATTAATATCAACATATTTAATAATAAACTGATCCTTCATATTAAACGTACTAAATAACAAACGAGGATAAAATCTTTCAATAGAAGCATACTTATAAGGCTTAAGTAAAGCACCCCTGTTCTGTAGAAGCTTATTTAAGATATCTTTTGCAGATTTATTATTTATCCCGATGATCTCACTACCCTTAGGAATATCCTTCGAATCAAGAACATACGTCCTGTTATCTTTTATAAAGATGTCATAAGGAAAGAATGTGCCACCATGTCTTTTATGAGAATAATAATAGTCTATAGGAATATGTAGATTAGTATGTCCATCCTTAATACTCGCAATAATAGGAGCAAGGAGATTATACACATCCCTTCTGCTCATACTATCCTGTACTTGATTTATAGCTCGGGTGAATTTACTATCAAGCTCCTGCTTACTAGTATAATCATAAAGAGAAGGATGTATATTAAGCGCAAGCTGTATATAATCAATATCTTTTAAGATTTCCTTTTTGCTAAAGTTAGTTCTTAGATAATTTTTAGGAGGTTTCTTCTGAGCGAAAGAACTTGTTACAATTAATAGTGTGAATGATAGTGTTAGAAGTGTAAAACTCCATGATTTCTTAAAACGCGTGTTTAATGTCATATTGTACTTTTTGTTTATTAATTTACAATACGACGCACCAATTAAGTAATAGTTACAGGGGAATGGTGAATTTTGCTTACTTTCTTTCATTATGAAAGAAAGTAAGACTATTTTGTTATTTCTTCTTTTTCTCTTTTCTCTTACCCTTCTTGCTTTTAAGCTCCTTCAAGAAAAGTTCATTCTCTTCAATCATCGACATTACATCCTGTTCAGCAGCTTCAGAAAAATCAAGGGTATCATGATATTCAGTTTTACTCATCTCAATACGAGTAATCTCTTTACCAACATACTTCTCAATATCTTGTAAGTACTCCTTCTCCTCAGTAGCGCAGAAAGAAACAGCAGTACCCTTAGCACGCCCACGCCCAGTTCTACCAATACGGTGAACATAGTTCTCAGCCTTATCAGGTAAATCGTAGTTTACGACGAAATCAACATTAGGAATATCAATACCTCTGGCACTTACGTCAGTGGCAATAAGCACTTTAGACACACCCTCAGAGAATAATCGTAAAGCTTTTATTCTGTCATCCTGTTCTTTACCACCATGAATAGTAAGAGCACTAATACCAACTCTCTCCATAGCTTTACACACTCTTTCAGCTCTAACCTGAGTACGAACAAAAACAAGAAGTTTCTTATCAGCATTCTCATTAATCAGACGCTCCAAGAAGAAACGCTTATCATCCATTTCAATGAACGTCATAAAGTGAGTAATATTCTTAGAAACAGGATCTTTAGGAGAAACATGAATACGAATAGGCTTACTAACAAGAGAATAAGCTAACTTCTTAATCTTCTTATCGATAGTAGCCGAGAAGAACAACGTTTGACGTTGCTTAGGAATATGCTTAAGCAAATCCTGAATATCCTTATAGAAACCAAGATCAAGCATCAAATCAGCCTCATCAAGGATTAACACCTTAATTCGATGCAAGTCAAGATGTCCCTGACTAACCAAGTCGAACATACGACCAGGAGTAGCAACAAGAATATCAGATCCCATATCAATTTTATCAATCTGAGCCTCCTGATTAACACCACCGTGAACGCAGATAGTCTTAACATCAGTCTGACGTTCAATCTGATTAAAAACCTTAGTAATCTGAATAGCAAGTTCACGAGTAGGAACCATAACTATAGCACGAATACCATCTCTACGAGAACTACGGTTCTTCTGAGAATGAATAGAATTAACAATAGGAATAACGAAAGCAGCAGTTTTACCTGTACCAGTTTGTGCAATAGCAAGCACATCTTCCCCAGCAAGAATAGGGGTTATAGACTTATACTGAATATCAGTAGGTCGTTTAAATCCTAACCTTTCAAGGTTTTCTTTTACTTCTGGTGCAAATCTGTAATCGCTAAACTTCATGTACTTGTTTCTTTATAATTTAGCTACAAAGATAGTTTATAATTATGAAATATGAATTATGAATTAGATAATAGATACAGAATAGAGTTAGTTTAGAGAAAATTAATGTTAAATAAAGCACGACGAAAGCATAGTAAAGGAGGAGTAAAAGAGGGGAGGAAGAGGGTAGGTAGAGGGTCCCTATCAAAAAAGCATAAAAAAAGACCCTGAAAAAGGTCATTTAACTTTATTCTTATGATTAATATCATAAGAATAATACCTATATAAGTACTAGGTTTTATTAGATCTCTAATTACAAAGATACGTATAAATTAAAATATAACCATGGATTTGGGGATTAAGAAAGTTAGTCAAAAAAAATGTGAGATTGCTAGGGATGCAATCTCACAAATAGTGGTTTGTTTATTATTAGGGGAAACGATGTTCTTAATTATTTTTCTTTAATGTAAACAAAAACTCAAGACCTTTGTCTTTCTTATTCTTTACAGTTATTTCACCACCGTGAAATAAAACCGAATTTTTAACTATTGCTAAACCCAAACCTGTGCCGCCAACTTTACGAGTTCTTCCTGAGTCGGCTCTATAGAAACGTTCAAACAATCTGTTTAAGTGTTCTTCAGGAACACCCTCACCATCGTCTGAATAAGAGAAGTAGTAGTAATTCTCATCTTCGAGATAATTGTCAATTGTAATGTGCGCGTTTCTACCAACATGATGGATTGTGTTATCTATCAAATTTCGGTACAACAAAGATAGTAAAATTTTATTCCCTTTAACAATAATATTGTCAGATATTTTTACATTTACCTCAATATCTTTGCCTTTTATCAGCAAATTTAAGTCGTTTAACGATTCTTTAATACATGATTTAATATTAATTTCTTCAATGTTAAACTTGTCTGCAGCCTCCTCTGTCTTTGTGATAAGCGAAATATCGCTTAGTAAATCACTAAGGCGTAAAATTTGTTTATACGACTTATCAATAAACATATTTTTATTTTCATTATTTATGTCTTTATTCTCAATAATTGTTTCTAAAAAACCTCTGACAGACGTAACAGGAGTTCTTAATTCATGAGCAATATTTGAAGTCATCTCCTGTTTAAGTATCCTTGTTTTCTCAATATTTGTTACATCAATAATAGAAATCTCAAAACTATTATCTTGAAAAACAATACTTTTAATGGTGAAGTACTTACTATTCTTATAAATAGTACTAATGAAACGAGGCAGTTCAACAGGAAGCACCTTCTCATTCTGTTGAGCCTCAATAAAACGAGTAAGTTCAGTAAACTCCTTTGCCTCAAATATTTTAGAAAGCTCCATTACAGGCGTTTCAAGAATTGTATTTATATGCTGTACAAACTTAGAGTTAGCAAAAATCTTCTCTTTAATAGGAGAGAAAATAGCAATACCATGTTCTGAATGATGGAAATGCATAAAAAGTTTCTCTCTTTCCTGATCCAATTCCTCTTTAGTAGCACGCAGACGTTCATAAATATTAATAATACGCTTACTAATAATCCCCAATTCATTATTAGGGAAATTAAAAGCTTTCGTCTCGTCATAAGTTTCATTATCAGCATGAATAGCAAAATCCTTAAGAGAAGAAATTGATTTCCCCAGTTTATCAGAGATGTATAATAGAGAAAACACTATCAAAATAAAAGCAAGAACAAGGAAATAAATAAATAGATTATCGGCCTTTAATAGATTCTGGACCTCAATATCATAAGGAAGAGAGGCACGGACATAATAATCGCCAAAATATTTAGCATAGTAGTAATAATCCTTACTCACGGACTTAGAATAACGAGTAGCAGTTCCATAACTCTTATGCAAAGCCCTGATAATCTCCGGTCTGGACAGATGATTCTCCATAGAATGAGTATTTTCAACATCATTGTCAAACAGAACCTTACCATCCTTTCTGATTAAAGTAATCCGTAAAGCATCAGAAGGCAACTGAAGAATAAGATTCTTAAACTTCTTTGAATCAGAAGAAGCAAGCGAATTAACCTTAATAAACTTATTTACAGTCTGAACATAAATATCAAGACTAGACTCTAATTGTTCAATTTTAAACTCTTTCTCTCTTTGATACTGAAAACTAAGAATACTAGCAGTAAAAATAGCAAACAGTATAAAGAAGTAAATAAATAGCTTTGACTTATAATTTATATATTTTTTCATATTGAATTATCTTAATTATTCTTCAGAAGAAAAGCAATATCCAAACCCTGAGCGGTTTCTAATATAAGACCCATACTCACCTAATTTCTTACGTAGACGGGCAATGTGAACATCAACAGTACGAGAAACAACAAAAGAGTCATCCTGCCATACATTATTTAATATTTCATCACGAGAAAGAACCTTACCATCCTTGATAATCAGAAGCTTAAGAATTTCATATTCCTTCTTAGTAAGTTTAATATGCTCGCCATCAATCTTTACCGTCTTATTAATAGTATTAATATCAATAGTTTCATATGTAATATGCTCCTGAATTTCTTTCTCTTCCTCCCTTTGAGGTCTGCGCTTAAGAACAGCCTTAACTCTGGCAGAAACTTCCTTAACAGAAAATGGTTTAGAAATATAATCATCAGCACCAAGATTAAAGCCAGTAAGCATATCATTCTCAGCATCCTTAGCAGTAATAAAAATGATAGGCACCTCAGACTTTAATTCCTTACGAATCTTATCAGCCAGCTTAAATCCTGAAATACCACCCATCATGACATCAAGAAGAATAAGGTCGAACTGATTAATATTAAGATTTAAAACCTCTTCCCCAGAATTAACCGTTGTAACATCAGTATTATCATCCTGAAGATTAAACTTAAGAATCTCGCAAATATCCTCTTCGTCATCTACAACTAAAATCTTGTTATTGTTCATTGTTGTTTATTTGTTATGAGTGTCTAATGTCCTTACCTTTAAGCATATATATAGATGCCTCGGCTATATTTGTTGCATTATCTGCAATTCGTTCTATGTTGGAACTTATATTATTTATGCAAATTAAAGAATTGATTTGAGAATTAGAACTAATATTATCAATGATTTTCTTTTCTAAAATCTGAGCAGAAATCATCCTCTGTAAATCATCAACCTCATCATCTCTTTCAATAGTCAAACGAGCAGACTCCTCATTCTCACAAGCAAAAGAAGAAATAGCACCCTGTGTCATCGAATAAGTCATATTTAGCATCTCTTCCATAGGTCCAGCAAAAAAAAGAAGATGCTCCAAATGATCTATTCTATTAATAAATTCAATAATATTAATAGACAAATCACTAATACGCTCAATAAAACCAATTATACGCATACAAGAGATCAGCTTTCTTAATTCACCCGCTAAAGGCTGATACAACACAATAGTATTAATAATCTCCTCACTAATATTTATCTCAAAATGATCAATAATATTCTCATTATCCCTCATTTTAGCATAAATACTCTCCTTATCAGCATTTGCATCAGTAACAAGAGTATTCAGTTGGCTAACCTGATTAAGACACAACTGAGAAACCTGCTCAAAGTCATTTATTATATTGTTTATTGCCGTGTGTTTTGCATTCATAATAATTATATAAAGTTATGAAAATAATACTGTTAACCGAATTGCCCAGTTAAATACTGTTCAGTACGTTTATCAGAAGGATTAGTAAACATCTTCTTTGTATTGTCATACTCGACCAAGTCACCAAGATACATAAACATCGAATTATCTGATATTCTAGCAGCCTGAGACATATTATGAGTCACGATAACAATAGTAAACTTTTTCTTCAGCTCAAGAAGAAGATCTTCAATCTTACCTGTAGCAATAGGATCGAGCGCAGAAGTCGGTTCATCCATCAATAATATCTCAGGTTCCAAAGCAATAGAACGAGCAATACACAAACGTTGCTGCTGACCACCAGACAAGAAAATCCCCTTTTTATGAAGACTATCCTTAACCTCATCCCAAAGACTCACATTCTTTAAACACCTTTCAACAATCTCATCTTTCTCTTTCTTCTTTAACTTTATCCCGTTAAGAATATATCCCGCAATCACATTATCGTAAATGCTCATAGAAGGAAAAGGATTAGGACGTTGAAAAACCATACCTGCCATTTTTCTTACACGCATAGGGTTTATCTGATAAAGATTCTTGTCGTTTATAGTTACCCGTCCCTCTATCTTTATCTCAGGATATAAATCATGCATACGATTAATAGCTCTGAGCAGAGTACTTTTACCACAGCCAGACGGCCCCATAATTGCCGTAATGGAATTCTTTTCCACCTTTGCGTTTACATTCTTTACAGCATATTTCCCCTCGCTATATGAAACGCATAAATCTTTTATTTCTAGTACTGGATTCTCAATATTCATTACTGTATTCTCCATTTTTTAGATATTCTTTTAGCTATTAAATTAAATATGAGAATAAGCATTAACAAGAACAACGAAGAACTCCATATCATATCAATAAGATAAGGATCGTTATAAAATTCCCATATTAATAACGGTATTGCACTACTAGGTTTACTAACATCCAAAGAAATGACAGAAGAACCAAGAGCAGTAAGAAGTAGGGGAGCCGTTTCTCCCATAACCCTTGAGATAGCAAGAAGAATACCAGTAAACAAGCCACTCATTGCAGAGGGCAATATAACACGAATTATAGTTGTTGAATATGACGCTCCCAAAGCAAGAGCCGCCTCCTTAAGAGAAGTAGGAAGCATCTTAATACTCTCTTCTGTTGTACGTACAATAAGAGGTAACATCATAATTGCTAAAGCAACACTACCAGCTAAAGCCGAATAGCCAGTTGTAACAGGCTTTACAATCCATGCATAAGCAATCATACCAAGTACAATTGACGGAATACCATTCAACAGTTCAGTAACAAAACGAACTAAAGAAGAAAGCTTACTTTTAGAATTTTCGGCTAATTGAATACCACCAAAGATACCAATTGGAATAGCAATAATTGAAGCCATGGTAACAATAATCAGAGTTCCTATAATACCATTAGCAATACCACCAGGAATACTCTCACCACTTGTTTTAGCAAGCATAGCATCGAGCGTACTAGGAGCAACCTCCATAAAGAAGCTAAAATTTATCTGTTTAATTCCCTTCCTAATCAATTCCCAGATTATCGAACCCAAAGGAATAAGAGTAAGCGACGATATACCACAAATAATGTAGAAGAATAACCTATCCTTAAGTAATCTATATTTTATAGTTGTCATACACTTAGCTTTTTAATAATTAATCTTCCCAGTGCATTTACAATTGCAGTAATAACAAACAACAATAATCCGATAGCTATCAACGAACTAAGCTTAATTCCTTCAGCTTCACCGAACTGATTAGCAATAACACTCGCCATTGTATTCCCAGAGCTAAAAATAGAATTAGGAACAATATTCACATTACCAATTAACATTGTTACAGCCATAGTCTCACCCAAGGCTCTTCCAAGAGCAAGAACAAAAGAAGCAAAGATGCCCGAACCAGCTGATGGAAAAATCACATTCTGTACAACCTCAAGTTTTGTTGCCCCAAGAGCATAAGCAGCCTCCTTTAAATCATTAGGAACCATCTTAATAAACTCACTACTCAGCGATGTAGCATAAGGAATAATCATTATTGTAAGTACTATTGCCGAAGTGAAAACACCAAATCCCTGCTGACTTAATCCCATGTTTATAATAAATGGACGAAGAGTATAGAATCCCCATAATCCATACACAATTGAAGGTATACCAGCTAACAAATCAACCATAGTCCCTACAAAACTCGCTATCTTAGTACCCTTGAAATAATCTCCAGTAAATAATGCTATTGGAAAGGACAGAGGTATACAAAATAACAAAGCTAGAAACGAAGTCATTAATGTACCAGAAATAAAAGGCAAAGCCCCATACTGTTCACTATCAGGATTAGGATTCCATTCAGACGAAAAGATAAAATTAATACCATATTCCACAAAAGCAGGTATACCACCAGAAACAAGAGAAAAGATTATACCTCCCATTAGAAACACAATAAGAAGGCTTGATAGTATTAATGCTATTTTAAATAATTGATCTTTCATCGATTTCCCATGTAGTTATTTGATTGTTATATAGAGCGAAGTTGATTTATTTCAACCTCGCTCATATTTTATAATCTATACTATTTACTAACTAGCTGTTTACCTTCAAATGTTATAGTTTTAAGAATAGCTCTGGCATTTTCTCTAGCTTTAGTTGGAAGAGGAGCATAATGAACCTTCTTAGTTAAGCTTTGAGCCTTCTCATCAAGCATCCAGTTTAGGAGTTTAACAGTCTCTAAAGCCTGTACTTGTTTTCGTCCACCATAAGATTGTTCTTTATATACAAGAATCCACGTGAAACAAGCTATAGGATACGCATCATTTGCATCAGAATCTGTAAGCATAACTCTTGTGTCAGCAGGAATATCCCCATCAGCTGCCGCTGAAATACTCTCTAAAGAAGGTTTAATGTAATTGCCAGCCTTATTTCTTAATGTAGCAATAGGAATGTTAAGAGAGAAAGCATACTCAGAACCTACATACCCAATAGCACCCTTAGTCTGAGAGATTGTCCCTGCAACACCAGGATTACCCTTCGCTGCAATACCAACAGGCCATTTAAGTGATTTAGCACATCCAACATCATCTTTCCATTGCTTACTTATCTTAGAAATATAGTTACTGAATACATATGTAGTACCCGAACCATCAGAACGATAAACTACTGTGATAGGCATATCAGGAAGAGAAACTCCATTATTTATTTCAGCAATCTTTTCATCATTCCAGTTATTTATCTTTCCTAAGAAAATATCAGAAAGGACAGAAGGAGTAAGTTTTAAATCTTTAATTCCCTCCAGATTGAATGCAACAACTACAGCCCCCATACAAGTTGGGATATGAACCACAGGCATTGGCATTTTTGCAATTTTCTCGTCAGAAAGATACGCATCAGATGCCCCAAAGTCTACAATCTTATCCTTAAGACTTCTGATTCCACCACCACTACCTATTCCCCCATAAGCTACCACATTTCCACCATCCTTAGAGTATGTCTTAAATGCCAGATTATAGAATGGAAGCGGGAATGTTGCTCCAGCACCTGTAAGTGCCATTTTCTTAGTACTTGTTTTCTTTCCAGAGTTTCCACATGAAGCCAGGGCAATAACTATTGCCAGAAATATTATTAACTTTTTCATTTTGTTTTCTTTTTATTAGAATGCAATTTGTAGACTTAAATAAGCGTATGTCTCGCTGTCAGAACCATCTTTCTTAGGATTCCATACTTGAACATTTGGTGCAATTTTAAGATTCTTGATTGGTGAATATTCCAGTCCGGCAATTATAGCAGAACCATCATTGTCTTCATTCCAATCATCATTTGACATTAACTGGTCATATCTACCGAATAGTTTAATCTTCTTAGATGCTTTATAAGCAGAATAGATTGAAACACCATTCATGTTATTGTCTTCCGTGAATTTATAGTTTGACAACATATTGTACTCCGCACCGATAGAAAATTTCTTTAATTTATACCCAGCGAATAAAGCAACCGTGCTTTGGTTCTTCTGATCATCTTCTTGCTTACTGTAAACGTCGGCGAATGCCCTTAAAGTCAGACCATCTACGATATAAGTAACACCAGCTCCATATCTATATTTATTATCAGATTGCAATTTCTTATACCCCTCACCATTCGTAATAATACCGTCAATAGATAACTCATCCGTGATTTTGTAAGTGGCAGAGATACCCATATCTGCACTGGTATTGTACTTGTGTTTATCCTGGAAAGATTTAAAGATATATCTGTTACCCCAGAACTTCTCCTGAACTTTAAAAGCTTTTGTTCCAATCAAACCAAAATCAACAGATAAATTTCCCTCTTTCCAGTTAAGCATAGCATTCTTAATATATACAGTATTTTCTAGCTTAGAACCATTTGCAGGATTACCTATATCAAGAGTTACTTTTCCAGTTAATCCTTTAGCAAAAGAATACTTATACCCAAAATATGCTCTTTGCAATTCAAATCCCTGATTATCGTTCTCAGAACCAATCCCAGTATGGAAATTTGTGAAAATCTTAGCAAAAGCTTTACCAGAAGGTTTAAACTCTTTATTATCTTGAGCGAAGATTGAAAGAGTTGTCATTAAAACAGTTAGTAGTGTAAGTTTGATTTTTTTCATGTTTTATAATTTTATATTAGTGTTTGTCTTTCTTTTACACTGCAATGATAGCGCTATATTATTAAGTACAAGTTTCTATATTGTTAAGTTATTGTTACGAAAATTGTAGTAGATATGTTTGACAGTGTAAGTTGTAGATATAAAGATAGTTAGTGGAGATGAGTAAACAAGTGAGTCTTTAAGCTGATTTTTATGTTCGCTATTTACTTATGTGATAATAGGTAAAAGTTGTAAGAATACCAGATAATTATTTGTGATATAGCTGATGTTGATGTAGTAATTTCCGAAATTTCCTAGCATATACTCATATATTTAATAATATAATTGTAATTTTGGCAATTGATTATAACATTTCAGAATAAGAAAAATTATACAAGATGAGTATAGAAAGTATTGTAAAAACAAAAGTTGCAGAAGCAATAAAGACTTGCTACGGGCAAGATGTAGATGAAAAGAATATTCAGTTACAGAAGACTAGGAGGGAAATTGAAGGTGATGTAACTGTTGTTGTTTTTCCATTTTTACGCTTATCTAAAAAATCTCCAGAAGATACTGGTAAAGAACTTGGTGAGTATCTAAAGGCGAATATTGATATTGTTGACGATTACAATGTAATCAAAGGATTCTTAAATCTTGTGATTGCAAATTCATATTGGTTATCTGTTCTTAATCATATTTCAACTGTAGAGGAGTTTGGATATAACAAGAATAATCCAGAAGCTAAAAAGATAATGGTGGAGTACTCTTCTCCAAACACAAATAAACCACTTCACTTAGGTCATATTAGAAATAACCTGTTAGGTTTTTCTGTTGCTCAACTTCTTGAGGCAAATGGACATGAGGTACTTAAGGTAAACCTTGTTAATGATAGAGGTATCCATATTTGTAAGTCGATGCTTGCATGGTTACGTTTTGGTGAAGGAGCAACTCCTGAATCAACTGGTAAGAAAGGTGACCATTTTGTTGGAGACTACTATGTACGTTTTGACAAAGAGTACAAAAAAGAAATTGCTGAGCTTGTTGCAGGTGGAATGGATGAGGATGAGGCTAAGAAAGAATCTCCTTTATTGAAAGATGCTCAGGATATGCTTAGAAAATGGGAAGCAGGAGAAGAAGAAACAGTTGCTCTTTGGAGAAAGATGAATGACTGGGTTCTTGCTGGTTTCGATGTTACTTATAAACAAATGGGCGTTGCTTTTGATAAGATCTATTTTGAATCTGAAACATATAAAAAAGGTAAAGATATTGTTCTTAAAGGACTAGAAGAAGGAGTGCTTTATAAGAAAGATACTGGTTCTGTATGGGCTAATCTTGAAGCTGATGGTTTGGATCATAAACTATTACTTCGTGATGATGGTACATCTGTGTATATGACTCAGGATATAGGTACCGCTTATGAGAGATTTGAGGAATTCGATCTTGATAGTAATCTTTACGTTGTAGGTAATGAGCAAAACTATCATTTCCAGGTACTTTCTTTAGTTTGTGATAAGCTTGGTTTTGATTGGGCTAAAAAGATTAATCATTTATCTTATGGTATGGTTGAACTTCCAGAAGGTAAGATGAAATCACGTGAAGGAACAGTTGTTGATGCTGATGATTTGATGCAAGAAATGATTGATACTGCTCGAGAAACATCAAAAGAACTTGGAAAACTTGAAGGATATACAGACGAAGAAGCGGAACAGGTATTTGAAACAGTTGCTTTAGGAGCATTGAAATATTTTATCTTGAAGGTTGATCCTAAGAAGAATATGATGTTTAATCCTAAGGAATCTATTGATTTTAATGGAAATACAGGTCCTTTCATTCAATACACATACGCACGTATACAGTCAATCTTAAGAAAGGCTGCAGAGAATGGTGCAGATTGTAGAGATGCTAAGGTTTCTTTAAATCCTGTAGAGAAGGAATTACAACTAATTATGACTCTTGCTGATTTTGAGAATGTTGTAGCTCAGGCAGGTAAAGAACTAAGTCCTGCTCACGTAGCTAACTATGTTTACGATTTAGCAAAAGAGTTTAACGGATTCTATCATGACTGTCCTATTCTTATAGAGAAGGATGAAGAGATTTTAAACTTCCGTTTGTTATTATCTAAGCAAGTTGGTAAGGTTATTAAGAATGGAATGAAGATATTAGGAGTTACAGTTCCAGAGAGAATGTAATAATATTATCTAATTAAAATATATAAAAATAGCACTCAATATTGAGTGCTATTTTTTTTATGTTATTATCTTTAAAGTTAATTATGTAACTTAGTAGGAAATGTATGATCTATGAAAAGAATAAATTTTTTGATTTTATTAATTATTGTTTTATCAAGTATTACGCTTAATGCACAAGATAGACTAATATATAATGGTAAGACAATATATATAAAAGAGAATCCTCTTAAGAACATTAGTAGTTTTGATTCGTTGAGAGTGCGATTATTTGGAGATAAGAAAATTACTAGTAAAATATTTTCAAATTGGGATGATTATAGAGGATATGCTACAGAATGGAAAATTATTGACAAAGAACTGTATTTGATAGGAATATATGATGATTTTCGGGATAGAAATCATGTTGCAAATCTTAAAGAATTATTTGGATATAAATGTATTAATGGAAAGGTAAAGGCGGATTGGTTTTCAGGAGCTATTTATTGCACTTTAGGTAAATTATTATACCGTGACGAATGTGGAGTTATGATTATTTATGAAGTTTTTGACTTTGAAAAGATGCTTAGATTCAAGAGTGGAGAATTATGCGAAATAAAAATTCTTGATAATACAAAAACGTGTTTGTCTGATTTTAGCTATAAAAAGTTGGATGAATTTATTTCATCTTCAATAAATTGGTCTATTCTTCCTAAAGATATTGATAAAAGGACATTCGTAAATATCCATTTCTCTGCTAATGAAAAGGGTAAAATAGATATGGTTGAAATACCTAATAATAGATTTAATAATCAGGTACCTATGGTTTTTAAGCAGGAAGCTATTCGTGTTATTAAGAGTATCCCTAAATGGGATATTATATATCTTCACGGTGTACATAAGCGTAAGATTTCTTATATAAATATTGATTTTAGTGAAGAGAGTTTGAAGCGTAATGTTAAAAAGTAATCTTTTTTAATATGTAGTTTTAATTTAAACTCAAAATAACCTTCAACGATTCTTGAAGGTTATTTTTGTATAAAGTTATCTATCCTAGTAAACTTAGTGTTTCTTGTTTTAAAGGTTCAGGAAGGTTTATTTCTCTAATTTCCAGGCTATTTATCCACTCTCTTATCTCTTCTGATTTTAAAGTATACAATATATCTCTAAATTCATCAATTTCCTCCTCGTTATACTCTGTTGCTTGTCTGTGTTTGAATATGTCTAGTTCTTCATCTTCAAAATAAACAATGTCATTATTAAGTTTTCTTAAATCAAGTTCACATATTTCGTGAGCTCCACAACATTCTGCGTCAACTTCTTTTATCTCATCTTCTCCTTCTTTTGACGGTTTTGAGAGCAGTGTAGCTGCAATGACGATTGCAACTAATACGATTAATCCAATAATTAAGTAAATCATGTTATGATTTGTTTAGCCAGATATTTAAAATATTATAAAATTTATATTCTTTCTGGGGCATACTAACAAAATCATCGCAGTGCGAGTTGCGGATAATTTTAGTTTGTTCTGCTGAAGCATATGGCGTTATTGCTACTATTGGAATTTGTGGATTATTAGATTTAATTTTCTGTATTGCTTCTAATCCCAAAGTCTTTGGTAGCTCTAGATCAATTAATACTAAATCAACTTTTTTATTCGATTCTATGTATTCTAATGCTTCTGTTCCAGAATTTACTGCAATTTTATTTATTCCTGTTGGATTGAGCAAGGATTCTATGAATTTTTTATTGTGTTTTTGTCTTTCTATTATAATAACTGATTTTTTTAACCAATTATATTGTAGCAGTATTTGATGATTTAATAATTTGTTTGGTATTTCTGGTCTATCATACGGAATTGTAAAGTAAAATTCAGAACCTTTGCCATATATAGAATTTACGCAAATATTTCCTTTAAGTATTTCTGCTAGTCGTTGACATATAGAAAGTCCAAGTCCTGTTCCAAGATGTGTATAATTTGATCTTGTTTGTTTGAATCTGTCAAATATTAGATTAAGATCTTCTTCTTTGATACCTATTCCAGTATCTTTTACATAGAATTTTAAATATTCTTTATTGTTTTCTTGTATTAGAGTGTAACCAAAAGATATTGAGCCATTTTCAGTGAATTTAAGAGCATTACTAAGTAGGTTAGATAGTATTTGGTTTACTCTATTCTTGTCTGATATAATAATACTCAGTGAGTTTAATAATGTGCAATAGTAATTTAGTTGGATATCGTGTTTCCCTTGTCTTTTCTTTTCAAGTTCGAATTTCTGAT
>Ga0193964_1000153_pt1 | contig 33911 bp, 27 predicted proteins | sample FB_7_MG_FD_140323 | JGI IMG/M metagenome (GOLD analysis project Ga0193964, IMG submission 140323) | Microbial mat bacterial communities from the Broadkill River, Lewes, Delaware, United States - FB_7_MG | ecosystem: Environmental > Aquatic > Freshwater > River > Microbial mats | place: USA... | reverse complement strand
CATCTCGAATTGCTTGTTCGCTTGAACTAATTTCTCAGTAAGCTCATAAGTGTTTTGTACGTGAACGTTATCATCAGCAGTACCGTGACAAAGTAGTAGTTTCCCTTCTAGTTTGTCAACCCAGTTAAGTACTGCGTTATCTTCGTATCCGCTTTTATTTTCAGCTGGTGTACGCATGTATCTTTCTGTATATACGCTATCATAGAATTTGTAGTGAGTGACAGGAGCAACTGCTATTGCTGTTGTGAATACGTCTGCACCTTTCATCAAACAAAGTGATGACATGAATCCTCCGTAACTCCATCCCCAGATACAAATCTTACTGTTATCGATAAATGGCTTGTCTCTTAAGAATTTTGCAGCAGCGATCTGGTCGTCAGACTCAATCTTACCTAGTTGCATATAAGTACATTTACGGAATTCTTCTCCTCTTGCACCAGTTCCACGAGGGTCAACACAAACAACTACATATCCTTCCTGAGCAAGGAAGTTGTACCAATCTACTCCCCAAGTGTTCTTAACTTGTTGTGAGTTTGGTCCTGAGTATTGAGTCATTAATAGTGGATATTGCTTGTTAGCATCAAAATTAAGAGGCTTGATGATCCAGGCATTTAACATTGTCTTACCATCAGCAGCTGGCACCTGAATAAATTCTTTTGCAGGAATCTTATATGCCTGAAGTTTTTTAACAAGTTTCTTGTTGTCCTCTAAAACACGTAATTGTTTACCACGAGTAGTGTTAAGAGTTACTTTATTAGGCATGTTTACATTAGAAACATAGTTGATGAAGTACTTATAGTTTTTGCTAAATGCAGCAGAGTTCCATCCTTTAGTTTTAGTAAGTTTTTTCTTCTTCTTACCATCCATTCTTATAGAATAAACATATTTCTCCATTGGAGACTCTTCGTGAGAAGAATAGTAGAAAGTCTTAGCTTTTGCGTTATAACCATAAAAGTCAATAACATCATAATTACCTTTAGTAATAGCTTTTACCTCTTTACCATTCATATCGAAAAGATAGATGTGAGAATAACCGCTTTTCTCACTAGAGAAAATAAAATTCTTATCACCATCAAGGAAGATAAGGTTATCAAGATTGCTTTCAGCTATATAATATTTGTTCTCTTCTTTATATAAAAGATTAGATTCACCAGTTCTTGCATTAGCAGTAAGAATCTCTAATTTGTTCTGGTGACGGTTCATGCGGATAATAGCAAGAGTATTTACTCTCTTAGTCCACTTGATACGAGGAATATATTGATCAGTCTCAGTACCAATATTCATTGTTTTAGTAATCTTATCCTTTAAGTCATAAACATGAACAGAAACTATAGAATTCTGCTCACCAGCTTTTGGATATTTATAGCTGTAGTTCGAAGGATAAAGTTCGTTAGATTTATAATCAGGACTAGTTCCTCTGAACATATTCATATGGAAAACCTTCACACGAGACTCGTCAGTCTTAAGATAAGCAATATATCTTTCATCATGCGACCACTCAAAAGCTCTTGCAAAAGCAAATTCTTCCTCATAAACCCAGTCAGGAGCACCATTGATGATTTTATTGAATTCTCCGTCAGAAGTGATTTGTTGTTCAGTACCGAAACGAAGGTCGTGGATAAAGATGTTATTCTTTCTGACAAAAGCAATCTTTCTACCAGAAGGCGAGAAAGTAGCTAATTGCTGGCGACCGTTAGTAGAAAGAGGTTTAATCTCGCGTCTTTTAGTATTATATATATAATAGTCAGCAGTAAAAGAATGACGATAGATACGTGTCTTATTAGTTGTAATAAGAATCTGTGTCTGGTCAGGAGAGAAAGTGTAATCACTTATATATAAATTCTTATTATCCTTATTATCCTCAAGTTTATTAATATCAAGAAGAGTAGCAACTTTTTTACCAGTCTTATAGCTCCATTTTACAATCTTTTTACCTCTGTTTTCGATTGTTGTATAGAAGTTACCATCGTCTGTAGAACGAAGTCCCCAAACACTTGCCTGGCGGAAAGTTCCTTTTAACCAAAGATCTTCCATCGTAATTTTCTTTGTGTCCTGAGCGTTTGTTATTGACGCACTTCCAAGCACGAAACAAAGAAGTAATAATCCAATTATTCTTTTCATTTTGTTTTAAATGTATTTGTATATAGTTAATTTCTTTACCCGTTAGTAATTATGAATTCACAACCCATAATTGGCTTTAACCCTCCAAATATTTCATTTTTTATTAAGATATAAAAGGATAAATGTCACTATTTTGGAAAATACCCGTATTGTTGTGGAACAGGACTGTTTTTTTGCAGATTGCTACATTATTATTAAATTTGCAAATTACATATAGATTATAAATAAAAACAGTATGATTAAGATTACATTTCCCGACAACAATGTGAAAGAGTATGAGGCAGGAGTCTCAGGTCTTGACATTGCAAAGAGCCTTAGCAATCAACTAGCTAAGCAGGTATTGTCTATAGAAGTAAACGGAGAAGTGTGGGATCTAACCAGACCTATTAATAGCGATGCAGCTATTAAGTTATTTAAGTGGGATGACGAAGAAGGAAAGCATGCTTTCTGGCATTCATCGGCTCACCTTTTAGCAGAGGCGTTACAGGAATTATATCCTGGAGTTAAATTTGGTATTGGACCTGCAATTGAGAGTGGATTCTATTATGACATTGATTTAGGTGAAGGCAACACTCTTACGGAAAAGGATCTAACGACCATAGAAAAGAAGATGAAAGAGCTAGCATCTCAAAAGAACGAATACAGCAGAGTAGACGTTTCTAAGCAGGAAGCTTTAGATCATTTCTCTTCTATCAACGAAGAATATAAGGTAGAGTTAATCGACGCTTTAGAAGATGGTACAATTACTTATTATAAACAAGGTAGTTTTACTGATCTTTGTCGTGGACCACACTTACCAAATACAGGATATATAAAAGCTATCAAGCTTACATCAGTAGCCGGAGCATATTGGAAAGGTGACGAGAAGAATAAAATGCTTACTCGTATCTACGGTATCTCTTTCCCTAAAGCAAAATTGCTTACAGAGTGGGAAGCTATGATGGAAGAAGCTAAGAAACGTGATCATCGTAAGCTTGGAAAAGAGATGGAATTATTTACTTTCTCTCAAAATGTTGGACAAGGTTTACCAATGTGGTTGCCAAAAGGAACAATGTTGAGAGATAGTTTAGAGAAATTCCTGAAAACTGTTCAAAAGCAATTTGGATACGAGCAGGTGATGAGTCCTCATATTGGTAATGTTGATTTATACAAGACATCAGGTCACTACCAAAAATATGGTGAAGATTCATTTCAGGTAATAACTACTCCACAAGAGGGAGAAGAGTTCATGCTTAAGCCAATGAACTGTCCTCACCACTGTGAGATTTATAAATTCAAGCCTCATTCATATAAAGATTTACCTATTAGATATGCTGAGTTCGGTACAGTTTATCGTTACGAGCAATCAGGAGAACTTCACGGTTTGACAAGAGTAAGAGGATTTACTCAGGATGATGCACATATTTTCTGTACTCCAGACCAGTTATTGGAAGAGTTTAAGAAAGTAATGGATATTATCTTTATTATCTTTAATGCTTTAGACTTTAAAGATTATGTTGCTCAGGTTTCTTTAAGAGATCCTAATAATACTGAAAAGTATATTGGTTCTGATGAAAACTGGGAAAAAGCAGAAAAGGCAATTATTCAGGCTGCTGACGAAAAAGGACTTAACTATGTTGTTGAGACTGGAGAAGCTGCATTCTACGGACCAAAACTAGACTTTATGGTACGTGATGCAATTGGAAGAAAATGGCAACTTGGTACTATTCAGGTAGATTATAACTTACCAGAAAGATTCAACTTAGAATATACTGGTGCGGATAACCAAAAGCATAGACCAATAATGATTCACCGTGCACCATTTGGTTCGATGGAAAGATTTGTTGCTGTGTTAATCGAGCATACAGGAGGTAAATTCCCGTTATGGCTTACACCAGAGCAAGTTGTAGTTATGCCAATTAGTGAAAAATATAACGATTATGCAAAAAAAGTTTTAAATTCGCTAAATAATTCCGATATTCGCGGCGTCTTAGATGATAGAAATGAGAAGATTGGAAGAAAAATCCGAGACAACGAATTAAAAAAGATTCCTTATTTACTAGTTGTTGGTGAGCAGGAAGCAGAGAATGGAACCATTTCTGTACGTCGCCAAGGTGAAGGAGATAAGGGAGTTATGACAATAGAAGAATTTTCACAATTGATAAATAAAGAAGTAGAAGAGCAATTATCTTCTATTCAGAATTATTAACAAAATTTAGGAGGATACTAAAATAGCAACACCATTTAGAAGAGGACGTAGACGTCCTCAAGAAGAGAAAAAGGCTCAGCACAGAACTAATGCGCAAATAAGAGTTAATGCTGTTCGACTTGTCGGAGACAATGTTGAGCAGGGCGTTGTATCTATTCAGGAAGCTTTGAAAATTGCTGAAGCTCAGGGACTTGATTTGGTTGAGATTTCACCTAAAGTTGATCCACCTGTATGTAGGGTAGTAGATTACAGCAAGTTTCTTTATCAGTTAAAGAAGAAGCAGAAAGAATTGAAATCTAAATCTGTGAAAGTTGTTGTTAAAGAAATTCGTTTCGGACCAAATACAGACGAACATGATTATAACTTTAAGTTAAAGCATGCTCAGAAATTTTTGGAAGACGGTGCAAAAGTAAAAGCTTTTGTATTCTTTAAAGGACGTTCAATTCTTTTTAAAGAAAAGGGTGAAATTTTATTACTGAAATTTGCTCAGGATCTTGAAGAAATTGGTAAAGTTGAAAGACTACCAGTTCTTGAAGGAAAAAGAATGATAATGTTTATTGCTCCTAAGAAAAAATAAGAAGTTTTTATAATTATTATAATTTCTGAAACACAATTAAATTTTTGAACAAATGCCAAAAATGAAAACCAAAAGTAGTGCAAAGAAAAGATTTTCTTTGACTGCATCGGGAAAAATTAAAAGAAAGCATGCTTTCAAAAGTCACATTTTGACTAAGAAAAGCAAAAAGAGAAAAAGAAACCTTACTAAGTTTGGTGAAGTTGATTCAACAGATTTAAAGAATGTGAAGCTAATGCTTCGTATGGCTTAAGGAAGAAAACTCACGAGTTTTAAATTAAGTAATTAACTCGAGTGAATAGCAATTAAGAGTCCAGTAGGACCGCTATCATTCAAAAAATTAAAGATTATGCCAAGAGCAAAAAATGCCGTAGCTTCAAGAGCTAGAAGAAAAAAAGTATTGAAGCAAACCAAAGGTAACTTTGGAGCAAGAGGAAATGTGTGGACAGTAGCTAAGAATACCTTAGAAAAAGGTTTAACTTATGCTTACCGCGATAGAAAGAAAAAGAAGTCAAACTTCAGAGCATTGTGGATTCAGAGAATTAATGCTGCTGTTAGAATGGAAGGATTATCTTACTCTAAATTTATGGGGCTTATCCATAAAGCTGAGATTGATATCAACCGTAAAGTTTTAGCTGACTTAGCAATGAACCAACCAGAGGCGTTCAAAGCTATTGTTGAAAAAGCTAAACAAGCAGCTAAATAATTATAAAATTATTGCAAAAAAAAGCCGAACATAACGTTCGGCTTTTTTTGTTTTTGTATATTTGAGAAACAAAAATCAAGTATATGAAGATAGCATTAGTGGGATATGGTAAAATGGGAAAAGAGATAGAGAAAATATCTCTTGAACGTGGTCATGAGATAGTACTAGTAATTGATAGAGATAACCATAATGATTTCACTAAAGAAAACATTCAAAAGGCTGATGTTGTAATAGAGTTCTCTACTCCAGACACAGCATATGATAACTACATTAAATGTATAGAAGCTAAGGTTCCTGTTGTGTCTGGTACTACTGGTTGGCTAGATAAACGGGAAAAACTAGAAGAGTATTGTAAATCAAATAATAGTGGATTCTTTTATGCATCTAATTTCAGTTTAGGTGTTAATCTATTTTTTGAACTAAATAAGAAGCTAGCTTCAATGATGAATAAATTCTCTGATTACAATGTAGAGATGGAAGAAATTCATCATATTCATAAACTAGACGCTCCAAGTGGAACAGCTATAACTCTAGCTGAAGGAATAATAGACAATATAGACGATAAGAAGACCTGGGAGTTAGATGATGCATCTAAGTCAGATAATCTTAAAATAGTTGCTAAGAGAGAAGGAGAGGTGCCTGGAACTCATATAATAAAGTATGCTTCGGATGTTGATGAAATAGAGATTGCGCATAGAGCTTATAGCAGAAAAGGATTTGCTTTAGGTGCAGTAGTTGCGGCGGAATTTATGAAAGGCAAGTCAGGAGTTTTTGGAATGAAGGAACTTTTAAAGAATAGTTAAGAGATAAAGAATTTATAATAGAAATATATATGTCAGGATTAAAAGATAGAATAAAAGAAATAGTAGGTAATAAATGGATAAAGTTTGCTGCAGTTGAAACTCTATGTGTATTATGGATGATATGGATAGGAAGTTGGTGGCTATTAATATTATTACCAATAATATTTGATATTTATATTTCGAAAAGAGTACATTGGGCATTTTGGAAGAAGAGAAATGTTGAGAAACAAACGAAGGTTGTTGAGTGGGTTGATGCAATCATCTTTGCTGTAATTGCTGCAACAATAATAAGAATGTTTTTCATTGAGGCATATACTATTCCAACATCTTCAATGGAGAAATCAATGTTGGTAGGTGATTATTTATTTGTGAGTAAGGTTGCATATGGACCAAAATTACCTAATACTCCTTTGGCATTACCGTTTACTCATCACACAATTCCAGGCACTAAAAGTACAAAAGCATATTCTGAATTAATTAAGTGTGATTATAAAAGAATAGCTGGTTTTGGAGATATCGAAAGAGACGATATAGTAGTATTTAACTTTCCTGCCGGAGATACGATTATCGTTGGAGAGGAAAATCCAGATATATATACGACTATAAGAGAAATTTCCAGAAACTTTAAGGAGAACGATGAAAGGGAAGAAAATCAAATCACTTCTGATGCTGCTTATATTAAGATGGCTAAAGACTATATAAAAAAGCACTTTGAAGTTCGTTCAAGACCAGTTGATAAGAGAGAGAATTTCATTAAAAGATGTGTAGGACTTCCGGGTGACGTATTGCAAATCAATGATGGAGATGTAGTTGTTAATGGTAAAAGTCAGAATGATATAAAAACAAAACAATACAACTATGTAGTGTTGACAGATGGAACAAGCATAAATCCTAAAAAATTAGATGAATTTGGTGTTTCTCATGATGATTCAAACCCAAGGCATTCTATGATCTCTACATCAGAATATCAGTTCCCGCTTACTCAAGAGAATGTTGAGAAGTTAAGGGCAATGCCTAATGTGAGATCTGTGACAAGAGTGTTATCAAGAAAGGGTGATTGGAATAGAAATGTATTCCCATTTTCTCCGGATTACAAATGGAATAGAGATAATTTCGGACCGTTAGAGATTCCTAAAAAGGGACAGACTGTTGATTTGACTGTTAAAAATTTACCATTATATGAGAGGGTTATCAATGCTTATGAGGGTAATAAACTATCAGTAAGAGATTCTGTGATTTATATAAATGGTAAAGAAGCTAATAAATATACTTTTAAGATGAATTACTATTGGATGATGGGAGATAATAGACATAATTCTGCTGACTCAAGATTCTGGGGATTTGTACCTGAGGATCACGTAGTAGGAAAAGCATCATTTATATGGTTGTCATTGGATAAGGATAAATCATTTTTATCGAAGATTAGATTCGGAAGATTGTTTAGATTTATTTAATAGAACGTTTTAAGCTTATTAATATATAATGATGAATAATATTAAAAAGATATTCTCAAATAGGTGGTTTAAGTATGTATTGGTGTCTATTCTGTGTATTCTATTTACATTATGGATGGGTAGTTGGTGGTTACTGTTATTGTTGCTAGTGATATTTGATATTTACATATCAAAAAGAGTACATTGGGCATTTTGGAAGAAGAAAAATGTAGAGAAACAAACTAAAGTTGTTGAATGGGTAGATGCAATTATTTTTGCTGTAATCGCTGCTACAATTATAAGAATGTTTTTTGTTGAAGCTTATACAATTCCAACATCTTCAATGGAAAAATCTATGTTGGTTGGAGATTACTTATTTGTAAGTAAGGTGGCATACGGTCCCAAATTACCTAATACACCCATAGCAATTCCATTTACTCATCATACTATTCCAGGTACAAAAAGCACAAAGGCATATTCTGAATTAATTAAGTGTGATTATAAAAGAATAGCTGGTTTTGGTGATATTCAGAGAGATGATATTGTAGTCTTTAATTTTCCTGCTGGTGATACAGTGATTATTGGTAGCGAAAAGACAGATATTTATACTTATATACGTATACAGGCGAGTGTTTTTAAAGAGGAGGATATAAATAGTGGAAAGATAATAGGATCAAATTCATACTATAATAAATTAGCTAAAGACTATATATACAAAAGCTCAGAAGTAACTGCTCGACCAGTAGATAAAAGGGAGAATTATATAAAAAGATGTGTAGGACTTCCTGGTGATGTATTAGAAATCAAGGATGGAGATGTAGTCGTTAATGGTAAGAGTCAGAATGATATAAAAACCAAACAGTATAACTACTATATAATAACTAAAGGTACTAGTATAAATCCCAAAAAGCTTGAGAAGTTAAATATTGCGAAGGAAGATAGAAAACAACTGTCATCGTCGAAATATAAATTTCCACTTACTCTGGAAAATGTTGAGAAGTTGAGAACAATGCCCAATGTAATATCAGTTACAAGAGTATTATCAAGAAAAGGAGATTGGAACGAGAATATGTTTCCATTTTCACCAGATTATAAATGGAATAGAGATAATTTCGGACCTTTAGAGATTCCTAAGAAGGGACAGACTGTTGATTTGACTGTTAAGAATTTACCACTATATGAAAGAGTAATCAATGCTTATGAAGGTAATAAACTATCTGTAAGAGATTCTGTTATTTATATTAATGATAAGGAAGTAAATAAATATACTTTTAAGATGAACTACTATTGGATGATGGGTGATAATAGACATATGTCGGCAGATTCAAGATTCTGGGGATTTGTACCAGAGGACCATATAGTAGGAAAAGCATCATTTATATGGTTGTCATTAGATAAGGACAAATCATTCTTATCGAAGATTAGATTCGGAAGATTATTTAAATTTATTTAATAGAACTATTGAGATAATAGAAAAGCGAGAATCACATGTGTGGTTCTCGCTTTTTGTATGTTAGTGCATATTATAGCAAGTCACTTGCAATTTCAGCAAGGAAACTGCGTTCTCCTTTTTCAAGATTAATATGAGCAAACATATCTTGCCCTTTCATTCTGTCAAATAGATGAGATAAACCATTTGATTTTTTATCTAGATATGGAGAATCTATTTGTTCAATATCTCCCGTAAATATCATTTTAGAACCTTCCCCTGCGCGAGTTATGATGGTCTTAATTTCATGAGGAGTAAGATTTTGAGCTTCGTCAACAATAAAGAAAGAATTAGATATACTTCTACCACGAATATATGCTAGAGGGGCTAATAATAATTTCTTTTCCTTCTGCATTTCATCAATTCGCTGATTCTCCTTGCTATGTGCATTAAAACGGTGTTTAATGAAACCTAAGTTATCAAACAGGGGCTGCATAAATGGAGAAATCTTTTCATCTACATCTCCTGGAAGAAAACCAATATCCTTATTAGACAGAGAAACTATAGGACGAGCTAAATAGATATAATCAAATTTATCTTCCTGTTGAAGAGCTGCAGCAAGTGCCAGAAGAGTTTTTCCTGTGCCAGCTTTACCACTTATTGCTACCAACGAGATTTCTGGATTCATGAGAGCATCAATAGCAAAAGCTTGTTCGGCATTCTTTGGAAAGATGCCATATGTATTTAATTTTTCTACTTTTCTTATTGTCATGCTGAATGGGTCATAACAGCACAATATACTAGAGTTTGTACTCTTTAATATTAGGTATAAATTACCTTTTAATTTAGGAATGAACGGTAGCTCAGAAGCAAGAACACCTTGTGGATTATCGTATATCTGTGCAATATATTTATCATCAATATTATCTATAATAGACATTCCACTGGAGACTGATCTATCAATGTCTGCAATTTGTCCTCGTTTATAGTCTTCAGAGTCTATTCCAAGAGATTTAGCTTTAATTCTTAAATTAATGTCTTTTGTAATAAAGATTACCTCTTTAGTCTTATGTTTGTTTTTTGTGTATTCTGCAATAGCTAATATTCGATGATCAGGAATATCTTCAGCAAAAGAATCTTTTAGTTGATCAGAGAATGGTTTACCTGTCTCAATGAATAATTTACCATTGTTTTTGCCAAGTGAAACACCTTTTGTAAATAGATCGTCACCAACAAGATTATCTAACTCACGAGTGAATTCTCTAGCATGATAATTTATAAGACTGTCACCTCTTTTAAACTTATCAAGTTCTTCAAGTACTGTAATAGGAATAATCACATCATGTTCTTCAAAACAGTAAATACAACGATAGTCATGAAGGATTACATTAGTGTCAAGTATGAAAATTTTCTTTTTCTTTGCCATAATATAGTGTATTGATGTAGTATCAATTTACGAAATTTTATTCAATAATCGATAGAAAAGTATAGCTTAGTGTTTATACCTGTATTGTGGATTGGATAGTTTGAAGATTGATTAGACAAAAAGAAAGGAGAGAATCAATCTTAGATTCTCTCCTTAATATTATTTAGTATGTCCTTATTTATTAAAAAGACTGCATCTGTTGAAGTTTATTGTAAACACCATCAAGTTTCACAAGTTCGTTATGAGAGCCTCTTTCAACAATCTCACCATCTCTAAACACACATATTAAATCAGCATTCTTAATAGTTGAAAGTCTGTGTGCAATAACAATAGAAGTCCTATTCTCCATAAGCTTATATAAAGCATCCTGAACTAAACGTTCAGACTCTGTATCAAGAGCAGAAGTTGCTTCATCAAGAATAAGTATAGGAGGGTTCTTTAATATGGCACGAGCAATACTTAATCTCTGACGTTGACCACCAGAAAGTTTACCACCTCTATCACCGATATTCGTATTGTATCCATGTTCTGTTTGAATGATGAATTCGTGAGCATTAGCAATTTTGGCTGCATTTATAATGTCTTCTTCAGTAGCATTCTCAACACCAAAGGCAATATTATTGTAAATGGTATCGTTAAAAAGAATTGGATCCTGATTAACATTACCCATCAGGTTACGAAGGCTCTTCATAGAAAGGTCTTTAATATTATGACCATCGATGCAAATAGAACTTCCATTATTAACATCATAAAAACGAGGAAGTAAATCTGCAAAAGTAGTTTTACCAGATCCTGATTGTCCAACTAGTGCAATAATTTTACCTTTTTGAATTTCCAGATTAACACCTTTTAGTACTTGCTTAGAATCATTGTATGAGAAATCAACATTCTTATATTCAATAGAATCTTTAAACTCTCCAATATTAATGGCATTCTCTTTATCCTTAATACTTGGTTCAGTTTGAAGAATCTTGTCTATACGTTCCATTGAAGCAAGACCTTTCTGAATGCTATATAAAGCATTAGAGAATTGTTTTGCAGGGTTAATAATAGAATAAAAGACACCTAGATATGCAATAAAGGCACCTGGGTTCATGGAGCTGTTTTCTGATAAAATCAGAGTGCCACCAAACCAAAGGACTATAACAATAACAATTGTACCTAAAAATTCACTAGTAGGGTGAGCTAATGAACGTCTTCTGGAAAGAGAATTCATGATTCTTCTATATTCATTAGTTTCTTTACCAAAGGAATTTTCCATTCTGGCCTCAGCATTAAAAGCTTTAATAATTCTTAATCCGCTCAATGTTTCCTCAATGGAACTAAGAATTTGTCCCATTTTATTTTGACCTTTAGTTGATCTCTTTTTAAGAGTTTTTCCAATTCTTCCAATAATAATACCAGCAATAGGTAAAAGAACAAATACAAATATAGTTAGTTGCCAACTCATTGCAATCATTATAGAAAGGTAAATTATAATGATAATAGGGTTTTTGAAAAACATATCTAAAGAATTCATAATGGAATTCTCCACCTCACTAACGTCACCAGTTGCTCTTGCAAGAATATCACCTTTCTTTTCATCTGAGAAGAAAGGTAATGGTAAGCTTAGAATTTTCTTATAAATAAGATTTCTAATATCTCTTACAACTCCATTACGAATATAAATCATTTCATAAGAAGCAAGGTATGAGAAACCAGTTTTGAAAAGTACAGCGATAACCATTATAGTACCAATAAGAAGCAATGATGATGATGGCCCATAAAGTTGTTTTATGTGTGAAATATAAAAATAGAAGTTGTTTTTAAGAACATCCATACTCATTTCCCACTCAAGTAAATTAGTAACCTCTTCCTGTAGTCCAAAAAGAATATTAAGAACAGGCACCATCATCAAAAATGATACACCACCAAAGGCAGCATGTAATGCATTGTAGAATATACTTTTTATTAACTTTGATTTATAAGGAGGTACAAAGCGTTTTAGAATCTGAATAAAATCCTTCATGTATGTAATTATGGGTTATAAACAATGAATTATGAATTAACGATAATACCAAAGTACGGTGTTTAAACGTTAATCCATAATTCTTAAAAGATTTGTTTAGAAAAATCTTTATTAAATACCTGTGTAGTTATCAGGTGTAATAGTCTTAAGTTCTGCTTTAAGTTCGTCGCTTACTTCAAGAGTATCAACAAACTCAGCAATACTATTTTGTGTTATTTTAGTATTTGTTCTAGTTAGTTCCTTAAGAGCTTCATATGGATTAGGATATGCTTCTCTTCTTAAGATAGTTTGAATTGCCTCAGCAACTACGGCCCAGTTGTTTTCTAAATCTCTAGCAAATGAGTCTCTGTTGATAATCAACTTATTAAGACCTTTAAGAGTAGACTGGAATGCAATAAGAGTGTGTGCAATAGGTACACCAATATTTCTTAGTACAGTAGAGTCAGTTAAGTCTCTTTGTAATCTTGAAACAGGAAGTTTGTTAGCTAAGTGTTCAAAGATAGCGTTAGCCATACCTAAGTTACCCTCAGAGTTTTCAAAGTCGATAGGATTAACTTTATGAGGCATTGCTGAAGAACCAACTTCACCTTTTTTAATCTTCTGTTTAAAGTATTCCATAGAAATATATGTCCAGAAATCTCTATTAAAGTCAATAAGAATAGTATTTATTCTCTTAAAATTATCGAAGATTGCGCCAAAGTTATCATAGTTAGAAATTTGAGTAGTATACTGCTCTCTCTCTAATTTAAGAACATCTTTTACGAAATGATTACCAAACTCTTTCCAGTCAGTATTAGGAAATGCAACCTTGTGAGCATTGAAGTTACCAGTAGCACCACCGAATTTAGCTGAACAAGGAACTGCTTTTAATAATTCTAATTGCTTATTTAAACGATATATGAACACTTGAATCTCTTTTCCAAGACGAGTTGGAGAAGCAGGTTGACCATGAGTACGAGCAAGCATAGAAACATCTGCCCATTCTTCAGCAAGTTGTTCTAACTTAGAGATTAATTGGTCAATCATTGGATAGTAAACCTGGTGAACAGCATCTCTAAGAGAAGCAGGAACTGAAGTATTATTGATATCCTGAGAAGTTAGTCCAAAGTGAATGAATTCTTTGTATTCCTGAAGATTAAGAGCATCGAATTTTTCTTTAATAAAGTATTCAACAGCCTTAACATCATGATTAGTAATTTTCTCAATATCTTTAATCTTCTGAGCATCCTCAAGAGTAAAAGCTTCATAAAGTTCACGAAGATCAGTATAAAGATCTTTGTTGAAACCTTCTAGTTGTTTCAATGGGATTTCACAAAGAGTAATAAAATACTCAACTTCAACCATTACTCTGTAACGGATTAAAGCACTTTCAGAGAAGTATTTTTCTAAATCTTCTACTTTTGATCTGTATCTACCGTCTATAGGTGAGATTGCTGATAAAATATCCATGATATATGTGTTTAATTATTTAATGTTCTGATATATTGGCAGAAAGCCAGTCTTCAGGACAAAATTAGTAAAAAAAGACAAATTCTTATTTTAATGAAGAGATTTGTTTGATTGCTATCGATGAGAAGTTAAGAGAAAAGGATATGGTTTTTGAAATTCATTTTTAATATCAACTATTAAAAATAGTAATTAATAATCTTAATACTTAAAACCTTTACAGTAGTTCAGACGTTACTACTAGAAGTTTTTATTGAGATTATATTGAATTTAATACTATTAGAGATGAAACTATTTAAAAAGAGTACAACCGTATTATTTATTGCTTTTGCGTTATTAATGTCGTTTTCGTGTAGTAGTGATGATGACGATGATAATGGAGTTGTTCACCCTTTGGTTGGTGTTTGGGAATATTCACAAACAGGAGATAACTGGGAACTAACCGTTCGATTGACATTTAATAACAATAAAACAGGAATAATTTTTGAAAGATATTCTGAAGATGATGAAATTGACGAGAATTCATTCAACTTTGCCTGGAATACTGTTGGAAATGAGTTGACAGTTACAAGTGAAGATGTACTAAATCTTACATATTCTATAGATGGAGATGAGTTAGAGCTTACCGGTGTTTTCGATGAAGGAGGAGAAGAAGAAACGATGATTTTTATGCGTAAATAGTTATGTTTCTATGAAATAGATAAGTGGTGAAATCTACTTAATATCTAAAAATATTATGGTCCTCTCAGATCTTTGGTGCTGAGAGGATTTTCAGTAATATATAGTTGAGTGACTAAAAATTGAAATAATATATTTATTTTTGTATAGTAGGGGTGTATAAATAAATATATGTAGAATGAGTATAATAAAGGGATTAGGTAAAGGAGTTGGCTCATATTCAAGGGCATTTAATTACATGTTGAAGAATAATTTAACTTGGTTTTTTATCTTTCCATTACTTTTGAATGTATTGTTGTTTGTAGTTGGATATCAATGGATTATTGATATCTCTGATTCTGTTAAAGTAAATGTAGATTCTTATATTTCAACAGTAGAATATAATTTTATAAATAGCGAGTGGTTAAGAACTTCAGTAGCAGTAATATTGCAGGTGCTTTTTAGAGTAATGTATTTTCTGTTGTTTATGTTCTTTGGTGGTTATGTAATTATTGCGATAATGTCACCGGTGTTTTCAATATTATCTGAAAGAACTGAGAAATTAATTACGGGTAAGCAGTATCCGTTTGATATGAAACAGTTTATGAAGGATGTATTGCGAGGTGTGTTTATAGCTATAAGAAATTCTATTTTTCAATTAATTGCTGCAGTTTTGCTATTCTTTGCTAGTTTCATCCCTCTTGTTGGATTTGTGACTCCTTTTATAATGTTTTTTATATCTGCATATTTTTACGGATTCTCATTTCTGGATTATGCAATTGAAAGGAAGAAATTGGGGGTAAAGGATAGTGTTGTGTATATGAGAAATAATAAAGGTTTGGTTACAGGTAATGGGCTGATCTTTGCATTATTGCTATTGGTGCCTGTTTGTGGTGTGTTTTTATCAGCATTTGCAGCAATTGTATCAGTTGTTGCGGGAACTATATTGGTAGAAGACAGTATAAAGGGAAAGGCAATCGTTGCATAGTTGTAATTAGGTAGATGTGAATTTACAATCTAAATAAAATATACATGAAAAAAATACTTGTTTTATTAAGCTTAATAATCATTACATTTTCTTTATATGCAGAGCGTGATAGCATAGCTCAGGAAAAGAGCTTGGTATATCGTTTAAATATACGAAGAGAAATTGGTCCAGCTATATGGAGACAGACAAAACAAGCTTTTGATGAAGCAAAGGAAATGGATGTTGATTATGTCGTAATTAATATGAATACGTATGGTGGAGCTGTGGTGCAAGCAGATTCAATACGAACAAAAATATTAAATTCAGATATTCCAGTTTTTGTTTTTATAGATAATAATGCTGCATCTGCAGGGGCATTAATATCAATAGCCTGTGATAAGATATATATGAGAGAAGGAGGCAGTATAGGAGCTGCAACTGTTGTGAATCAGACAGGACAAGCAATGCCTGATAAGTATCAATCTTACATGCGTGCGATTATGCGTGCGACAGCAGAGTCTCATGGTAGAGATACCATAATTGAGGGTAGAGATACTATTTATAAATGGAAAAGAGACCCTAAAATTGCTGAGGCGATGGTTGATCAAAGATTGGCAGTTAAAGGAATAATAGATACATCTAAGGTTTTGACTTTTACTCCACAAGAGGCACAAAAACATGGTTATTGTGATGGTGTGGCAGAAACGGTGGAGGAAATGTTACAAAAAGAAAATATTTCGAATTATGAGATGGCTCAATATAGAGCTACAAGCCTAGAAAAGCTTATAGGTTTTCTTGTTAATCCAATTTTACAAGGAATCTTGATAATGATAATAGTTGGTGGAATTTATTTTGAATTACAAACACCAGGAGTAGGTTTTCCATTAATAGCATCTATAACGGCAGCAATAATATATTTCTCTCCGTTATATTTAGAGGGCTTGGCAGAAAATTATGAGATATTAATATTTGTCATAGGAGTTGCTCTTTTAGCAGTAGAAATATTTGTTATTCCAGGATTTGGGATTGCTGGTATTCTGGGGATTGTTGGTATTGTAACAGGATTAGCTTTAAGTATGATTGATAATTTCGGTTTTTCGTTTGAAGCTCATCAGCTTGAACAATTATTTAAAGCTCTAGGGATGGTGTCTATTTTTACTATATTATCAATTGTTCTGTCAATAATGTTAAGTAAACGACTGTTGGAATCAAAGAAATGGGCATTTGCTTTACATGTAGAAGAAAAGCTAGAAGAAGGATTTATAGGGGTAGATGCTGCAATAAATGAGAATATAGGAAAAACAGGAGAGTGTAAAACAGTATTAAGACCATCTGGAAAGGTTGTTATAGATGGAGATTTGTATGATGCTGTTAGTCTACATGGTGAATTTATAGAAAAAGGAAGTTTGGTGAAAGTCATTAAATTTCTGTCAGGACAGATTTATGTTGAAGAGATAGAGAAATAATATGGATCATTTACGTCAAATATTGTATACACAGGAAATATCAATACAAGTGGCATTGCTTAGATTATCCTTAAGCTTTATTGCAGGTGCAATTGTTGGATTAGACAGAGAGAAAAGAATGCATCCAGCTGGTTTGAGGACTCATACATTAATTTGTATGGGAGCAACTATGGTTATGTTGATATCAATATTTATACCTCAAACATTTGTAAATTTTCAGAATGGGGATCCTGGTCGTATAGCAGCACAGGCTGTCTCTGGAATAGGATTTCTTGGTGCGGGCGCTATTATCAAGTATGGTGTGAATGTCAAAGGGCTGACTACTGCTGCATCCATCTGGTTGATTGCAACAGTAGGACTAGCGATAGGATGTGGACTATATGTTACATCTGGAATATGTATATTATTTATACTTTTTGTATTAAAGGGATTAGATTATTTAGAGAAACGTTTGTTCTCTCATAAAAGCGTGAAAAATTTCATACTAGAAATGAGTGGTAATACCCCACAGATACAGTGGTTTGAGAGTATTATGCAGGAGTATAAAATAAAAGTTTTAAGCACTGATCTTTCGTATAATATTGATAAAGATATTAAAGTGTATAACTTTGTAATAGAAATATCTGATAAAGTGAGTATTGAGGATTTAAGTTTGAGGGTGAGTGGAGAAGAAAATTTTATTAGTTATCGAATGTTACCAATGTAGAAAAAGAATGGCAGAAAGAAAATTAGTTATAGCAGTAGATGGATATTCATCGTCGGGTAAAAGTACTCTTGCAAAGGATTTTGCAGCAGAATTAGAATACGCATTTATTGATACGGGTGCAATGTATAGAGCTGTAACACTAGCAGCATCTCGTGCAGGAGTATTGAATGATAATAAAGTTGATGAAGTACTGCTAAAAGAATTAGTTGATAGGATTAAAATTAGATTCACATATAATAGAGAATTAAAAAAATCTCAAACTTTCTTAGATGGAGAGTTGGTTGAAGAAGAGATTCGCTCAATGGAAATTTCTAATAAAGTGAGTTATATAGCACAAATCCGATTTGTAAGAACTAAGCTTGTAGATATGCAGCGAGAAATGGGTAAAGAAGCAAGTGTTATAATGGATGGCAGAGATATTGGAACTGTTGTATTTCCAAATGCAGATATTAAGCTTTTTGTTACTGCAGATGTACAAATTAGAGCAGAAAGAAGATATAAAGAAATGATTGCAAACGGTCTTGATGTTACGCTTGAAGAAGTGATTGATAATGTAAGAAAAAGAGACCATATTGATGAAACAAGAGATGAAAGTCCCTTGAGAAAAGCAGACGATGCTATTGTTCTTGATACAGGGAAATTTACACCAAGAGAACAATTAGATTGGTTGTTAGAAATAGTAAAAAATAAGTTAGAAAAATAAATAAGATGAGGGTAGAGATTGATCCCAATTCAGGATTTTGTTTTGGGGTGGTAAATGCCATAAGAAAAGCCGAAGAATTTTTAGAGCAGGGAGAAACTCTATACTGTATAGGAGATATTGTTCATAACAGTCATGAGGTTGAACGGTTGCGAAAGGCAGGACTTAAGACAATAAATCATGAGGAATTTGAACAGATACATGATTGTAAGGTATTGTTAAGAGCGCACGGAGAGCCGCCGCTTACATATGAAATAGCGAGAAAGAATAATATTGAAATAATTGATGCTTCCTGTCCTGTTGTTTTGAATCTTCAACAACGAATAAGTAAAGCGTGGAAGGAACGAAAATCTGATGATGTTCAGATTGTAATTTACGGAAAGAAGGGGCATGCAGAAGTAAATGGATTAGTGGGACAGACAGAAGGAGAGGCTATTGTTGTAGAAAATATGAATGATATAGGTTGTGTAGATTTTAATAAACCGATATCTTTATTTTCACAAACGACAAAACCTATAAGTGGATTTGTTGAGCTTTCTGGTTATATTAGAAAGAATGCTAAATCAGAATATAAAATACACGATACGATTTGTCGTAAAGTATCTAATAGAATACCTGAGTTGAGAGCATTTGCAAGAGAACATGATTTTATTGTTTTTGTAAGCGGTAAGAAAAGCTCTAATGGTAGAATGCTTTTTAAAATTTGTAAAGAGGAAAATGAAAAGACAATCTTTATACAAGGAGCAGAAGACTTAGATATGGAATTGATAAAAGATTCAGAATTCATAGGAATATGCGGGGCAACCTCAACACCTAGGTGGGTTATGGATAAGGTGTATGACAAAATATGTAATAATATAGAACAAATATAGAACAACCGCCGATTATAGAGGAAGTACAAGTGTGTAAGAAACAATTGTTGTTACGTGAGAAATAGCAATAAAAATTTATCAACACGAATTTTATGAAGGAAATTAAGAAAATCGGAGTATTGACATCAGGAGGTGATGCTCCAGGAATGAATGCTGCAATCAGAGCAGTAGTGAGAACGTGTATATTTAATGGTATAAAACCATATGGTATATTCGAAGGATATCAAGGTTTGATAGATGATAATATTAAGGCGTTGAGATCGCATGATGTTAGTAATATTATTCAAAGAGGTGGAACAATTCTTAAATCAGCTAGATGTGAAGAATTCAAAACTGTAGAAGGAAGAGCAAAAGCGGCAGAAGTACTTAAACAAAAAGGTATTGATGCGTTAATTGTGATTGGTGGAGATGGTACTTTTACTGGAGCAAGATTGTTTTCTCAAGAGCAAGAGATTCCTGTTGTAGGAATTCCAGGAACAATAGATAATGATTTATTTGGAACAGATTATACAATTGGTTTTGATACAGCATTGAATACTGTAGTAGAGGCTGTTGATAAAATTAGAGATACAGCAAGTGCTCATAATAGATTATTCTTTATTGAGGTTATGGGTAGAGATGCTGGATTTATTGCTCTTAGAAGTGGTATCGCAGTGGGAGCGGAAGCTATTCTAATTCCAGAAATTGATACGCATTATCAAGAGATTGAGTCTTATTTGGCAAATGGATACAAATCACATAAATCTAGTGGAATTGTTATCGTTGCAGAGGGAGAGAAGCATGGAGGCGCTTATGAGATTGCAAAACAAGTAGGAGAGGATCATCCAGAATATGATGTGAGAGTAACAATCTTAGGACATATTCAAAGAGGAGGTGCGCCATCAGCATTTGATAGAGTAACTGCATCTACAATGGGAGTTGGAGCTGTTAACGCGCTATTAGATGATCAAAAGAGTATTATGGTAGGAATAATGAATAATGAAATTGTTCATGTACCATTTAATAAAACAATTAAGAACTCTAAGAAAGTTAAAACGTCATTGTTAGAAATAACAAAGATATTATCAATCTAATTAAATTATTTGATGATATATGTAGATATTATTTTACCCTTTCCAGTAGATGGTTTTTACACTTATTCTGTAGAAGAGGATTTATCTTTTGATATAGAAAAAGGCAAAAGAGTAATTGTACCTTTTGGTAGAAAAAGATTCTATACTGGATTGGTAAAAAATATCCATAATAATAAACCTCAGGGATATGAGGTAAAGCCAATTATGGCAATTCTTGATGACAAACCAATATTTAATGAAAAGCATTTTGCTCTTCAGGATTGGATATCATCATATTATATGTCTTCGCCAGGAGATGTTTTTAAAGCTGCAATCCCTTCGGGGTTGAGGTTAGAATCTCATTCAAATATTTCTTTAAAGAATGAGAGTTTCCATTTGTTTGCACTTAAGGAAAAGGAATTGATTATTTGTAATCAGCTTCTAAATTCAACTAATGTTTCAATAATATCATTAAATGAGGCGACAGGGTTAAAAAACTGTATGCCGTATATTCAATCTTTACTAGATAAAGATATTATCGAAATTGAAGAACAGGTAGGGGCTAAGTATAAGGAAAAGAAAGTTAAATATGTGAGATTGTTTTCAGATTTCTCAGAATCGGAAATTTCTCATAAAATGGACTCTCTTAAACGAGCAGTAAAACAACAAAAATTACTTTTAACATATCTTAATTTATCTCAGAGATATATCCAACAAAAAGAATTAAGTGTGCAGCAGTCAGAGTTACTTAAAATATCAGGCTGTTCAAGTACTATACTTAAATCTCTTTGTGAAAAGGAAATATTAGAAATATATTCAGAAAGTGTAAGTAGGTTAGATAAATTTGAAGGAGAAATAAAGTCATTAAATATTCTTAATGAATATCAAGATAAGGCACATAAAGAAATAGTTGGGCAGTTTAAAGAGAAAGATTGTGTTTTGCTGAATGGAGTTACTTCATCTGGTAAGACAGAAGTATATACGCATCTGATAAAAGAATGTATTGATGGCGGAAGGCAAGTGTTATATTTGCTTCCTGAAATAGCTTTGACAACTCAAATAACTAAGAGATTGCAAGCTTATTTTGGAGATGATGTAGGTGTGTATCATTCAAAATTCTCAGATTCGGAAAGAGTGGAAATATGGAAAAGACTTAAGAGTGATAATCCATACAAGATAATACTTGGAGTGCGTTCTTCTCTGTTTTTACCATTTGAAAACTTGGGACTTATTATTGTTGATGAGGAACATGAGAATAGTTTTAAACAACAGAATCCTTCACCCAAATATAATGCTAGAGATGCTGCTCTCGTATTAGCGAATATATTTAAAGCTAAAGTTCTTTTGGGATCTGCAACACCTTCAATTGAAAGTACTCATAATACAAAGATTGGTAAATACGGTTATGCATCATTAAAGAATAGGTATAGTGATATTGCTATGCCAGAAATAATTATATCAGATCTTACTGAAGCGAGACATAAAAAATCGATACAAGGGGTTTTTGGTCCACATCTATATAAAGAAATGCTTCTTGCATTAGAGAATCATAAACAAATAATATTATTTCAAAATCGTAGGGGGTATGCTGCGTATTTACAGTGTAATGTATGTGGTGATGTAGTTAAGTGTAAGGATTGTGATGTAAGTATGACTTATCACAAATATGAGAATAAGTTAGTGTGTCACTATTGTGGTTATAAAACTGATTTATTGCATAAATGTCCATCATGTGAATCTATTGATGTTGGTGTAAAAGGATTTGGAACTGAGAAAATAGAAGAAGAATTAGAAAAATACTTTCCAGGAGTAAGAGTGGCTAGAATGGATTTGGATACAGCTGGAACAAAAAAGAAATTAGACGTTCTGATAAGTAATTTTGAAGAAAAGAAAGTTGATGTGCTTATAGGAACACAGATGGTGACCAAAGGTTTAGATTTTGATAATGTTTCGGTTGTGGGTGTTTTGAATGCAGATTCGTTGCTTAATTATCCTGATTTTAGAGCATATGAAAGAAGTTATCAGTTGTTGTCACAAGTAGCTGGTAGAGCAGGAAGAAAAGGAGATAGAGGTAAAGTTATAATACAAACAACACAATTGGATAATCCTATTATCGGATATGTCCAGAATGGTGATTATGAAGGAATGTATAATTTTCAGATAATAGAACGTGAAGAATTTATATATCCTCCTTTTTATAGGATAATAGAGATTGATGTAAGAAACTCTGATGTCTGTTTATTGCAGGACTTTTCTCACGAGTTTTCTTCAAGATTAAGACAGATATTCGGTATTAGAGTATTTGGACCGCACGAACCTCTTATTTCAAGAGTTCAAAAATATTATATTAGAAAAATAATTTTAAAGATTGAATCAAAGAGTTCATTGTCAAAGGCTAAGAGTATTCTAAAGAAAGAACTTGAAGTGATGTGTGCTGCTAAGAAGTATAAGACAATGAGGCTTGCTTTTGATGTGGATCCAGTGTAGATAATTGTATTTTTTATTCGGCTATTTATAGGCAAATTGTTGAAAAGTCAGGTGATAATCTTAATAACTTTGTTATTTTTACAATAAATCTTAATGCATTATGTTGTATTTTTACAAATGTAATTAATTGTAAATGATATGTCTAAAGTAATAGCACTAGCAAATCAAAAAGGAGGGGTTGGTAAAACAACAACTGCAATTAATCTAGCTACAAGTCTAGCTGTATTAGAAAAGAAAGTATTAGTAATTGATGCTGATCCACAAGCAAACACAACTTCTAGTTTTGGTTTTGATGTGGAAAATGTTGAATGTTCGTTATATGAATGTATTGTAGATGGAGAATCGTTTGATAAAGCTACTTTGAAGACAGAGATAGAAAATCTAGATTTAATACCATCAAATATCGATTTAGTAGGAGCAGAAATTGAAATGCTTAATCTAGCTAATAGGGAAAGGATACTTAGAGGGTTAATTGATTCGGTAAAAGAAAAGTATGATTATGTTCTTTTAGATTGTTCACCATCGCTAGGTTTAATAACAGTGAACGCATTAACAGCAGCTGATTCTGTGATTATACCTGTACAGTGTGAATATTTTGCATTAGAAGGTTTGGGTAAATTGTTAAATACAATAAAATTAATTCAAACTAGATTAAATACTGAATTGCAGATAGAAGGATTCCTTTTAACAATGTATGATTCTAGATTGCGATTATGTAATCAAGTAGTGTCTGAAGTAAGAAATCATTTCCACGAAATGGTATTTAATACAATAATACAAAGAAATACTAAGTTAGGAGAAGCACCTAGTCATGGCAAGCCAGTAATTTTGTATGATGTAGAAAGTACAGGCGCAAAGAATTATCTAGCATTGGCTGAAGAATTAATAGCAAAACATGCAGTAAAAGAAAACTGTTGAAAAGAATAACTATATGTCAAAAAAGCACGCATTAGGAAGAGGATTAGGAGCATTGATAAGTGATGCTGATGAGGTAAACGTAGTAAATAACTCAAGAACAAAGATTGCAAATATTAACGAGATAGAGATTAATAATGTTGAAGTCAATCCTTTTCAGCCTCGTACGCAATTTGATGAGGAAGCTTTAGTTGAGCTATCAACTTCAATAAAGCAGATAGGAATAGTGCAACCTATAACAGTTAGAGAATTACCAAGCGGAAGATATCAAATAATAGCAGGAGAGCGTAGATATAGGGCATCTAAATTAGCAGGAAAAGTAAAAATACCTGCATATGTTAGAAGTGCAGAGGATGATACGATGTTGGAAATGGCACTTGTTGAGAATATACAACGAGAAAACCTGGATGCAATAGAGGTTGCAATAAGTTATCAACGATTGATTGACGAGTGTAGTCTGACTCAAGAACAGCTAAGTGAAAAGGTCGGTAAGAAAAGAGCTACAGTAACTAATTATCTAAGATTATTAAGATTGCCTGCAGAAGTTCAGATTGGTATTAGAGAAAAGCAAATTTCTATGGGGCACGCAAGAGCGCTATTAGGATTGGATGACTCAGAAACACAACTAATGGTTTTTGATCAAATAATTAAATATGATTTTTCTGTTCGTAGAGTAGAGGAAGTAGTAAGAGAACTTAATAATCCACATGCTGCTGAAGAGAAAAAACAGAAAGAAACAGATAAAGCTGAAAATAAGAAGTTAAAAGAAGAATTCTCTGATTTACAAAAAAAACTGGCAAATCATTTTAACACGAAAGTTAAGTTGAAATGTACAACAAAAGGAGATGGTAAAATTGTTATTCCTTTTAAATCGGATGAAGATCTTGAAAGAATATTAGGTGTTCTAGATAGTATGAATTAAGGTGAAATAGAAGGGGCAAAAAGTGTTAAGAAAGTATATAATAATACTAATGTTGTTCGTGCTAAGTATTAATAGTAAGGCACAGACAATTTTAGTTCCAGAGCAAAATAAAAAAGAGACCTCGCAAGAAGAAAGTGTTGTATTTAGAAAGACAGGTGTTTCTCAAGAAGAAACGTCTGTTGTTTTGCGTAATAGTAGACCTCATTCTCCTCATAAAGCTACAATAATGTCCATGGTTTTACCTGGATTAGGTCAGGTTTATAACGGACAGTGGTGGAAAGTGCCTATTATATATGGAGGTGTAGCTGCTACTATCTATGGAATAAACTGGAATATATCTCAGTATAATAATTACAAAGATGCATTTGTAGATTATATTGGATATCTTGAACAGGAAGTTCCTGAAGGTGGAGAAAGAGTAAAAGTTAATGATGAGAGATGGAAAAAGGTATTCTTTCAGGATGTAACCACTTACGATCAAAGTCAGGAAGAATGGTTAAAAAATGCTTTAAAAAATAGAAAAGACTCATATAAAAGAGATAGAGACCTATTGTATATCGTAATGGGAGGAATATATGTCTTAAATATAATTGATGCGGTAGTTTTTGCGCATTTTTATGATTTCGATATTTCAGATGATTTAAGTATGGGAGTTAGACCTACTATGGATTATACACCCATGGCAGGAGGTAGTGTAGGAGTTAGTTGTACAATAAGATTTTAAAATAAAAAACACACACATGAACATAATATTAAGAATAATATTTACTGTATTAGTATTTACGTCTATAGGTCTGAGTGCTCAGCAGGAGAATCAGGCTTTAACAGATTCGCTGAGTTTGCAAAAAGTTGATAGCATTGCAATCCAAATTAATGATAGTATTGTGTCAAGAGTAGATACGCTTGCAAATCTAAAAACTATAGTAAATGATATAGATGATGATGTTGATTCATCTTTTATAAATAATATAGATGAACTTCATAAGAAATGGTATTTTTCTTGTATTGATAGTGTTGATTATTTAGATGCTGAAATGATATCTAAGATTAGGAAAGATAGAATAAATTTTCCTGATTCAGTTATTATAAGTCAGATGGATTCACTTCAATATAATTCCGCAGTACAGTTATCATATAACAAAATAGTAAAGAGTTACATTAATCTTTATACTCAGAGAAGAAGAGAACAGGTGTGTAATATGCTGGGATTAGCAGAATATTATTTTCCAATTTTTGAGGAGGAATTAGATAAACAAGGTTTGCCATTAGAGTTAAAGTATTTACCCGTTATTGAAAGTGCCCTGAATCCATTAGCATTTTCAAGAGCAGGTGCATGTGGCTTATGGCAATTCATGTACGGGACAGGAAAAGATTATAAGCTAAAGATTGATAGTTATATTGATGAACGTAGAGATCCTGTAAAATCGACTCAGGCAGCCGTAAGATATCTTAAAGATCTGTATAAGGTATATGGAGATTGGATGTTAGTAATTGCAGCATATAATTGTGGTCCAGGGAATGTTAATAAAGCTATAAGGCGAACAGGAGGTAAAAGAAATTATTGGGATATCTATTTTAGGTTACCGAGGGAGACAAGAGGATATGTACCAACATTTATAGCGGCTATGTATGTGTTTAACTACAGTGATGCTTATAATTTATCCCCAATTAGACCAGATTTTCCACCGATGTGTGATACAATCATGGTTAATAGTAAGGTACATTTTGAGCAAATTGCAAAAGTGGTAAATATGCCAATACCTCAATTACGAGAATTAAATCCTCAATATAGAAGAAATATTGTTCCAGCTAGACCTTCTAGACCATTGGCAATTAAAATGCCATATAATTTTGTTGGGGACTTTGTTGAAATGCAGGATAGTGTACTTGCCTATAATAGAAGTAAATATTTTGATAATAAAGATAGAATTGTTGATCCAAGAGCTAGATATAATAATTATGCACATGCTGCTCCGAAAAACAGAACCAAGATATATTATAAGGTTAGAAAAGGAGATGTTGTAGGTAAGATTGCTCAGAAATTTAGGGTACGTAATTCTGATTTGAGATATTGGAATAATATTAAAAGGAATAGGATTAGAATAGGTCAGAAATTGGTACTGTATATACCTAATAGTAGGGCAAAAAAATATACAAACAAAAAAGGAATTAAAGTTGCTCCAGCTACAGAACAGTTAGCAAAAGGTGATTTTATATATTATAAAGTTAGAAGAGGGGAGAACCTTTGGACAATAGCAAGAAAATATCCAGGTGTATCTAATAACGATATAATTCGTTGGAATAATATTAGAAATGCAAAATTAGTAAAACCTGGAACCAAACTTAAGATTAAAATATTGTAATTTGCTTTAGAGAATACGTTATTAAATTAAAACCAAAATGTGTATTCTTAAGTATATAATAAGGTGAAAAAACCTGTAAGTATATTTGGGAAAATACTAGTTTGGAGATTAAAACATATTTCTGATAGACATTTTGTATTAATACTGAGTGCTTTAATAGGAATCATTACAGGTTTAATAGCAGTAGTATTAAAATCATCAGTGCATAATATACGAGAATTTGTTCAGACAGGTATGCAGCCTAGTCAGTGGGCATTCTCGTATATTTTATATCCCACAGTAGGAATAGTACTTTCTGTATTATTCATCAAATACATAATTAAAAAGCCTATCCGTGCTGGTATTCCCAATGTTTTGTATGGAATATCCCGTAAAAGAGGACGTATCGATCGTCATAATATGTTTTCTTCAATAGTGACAAGTTCTTTAACGGTCGGTTTTGGAGGTTCTGTAGGACTGGAAGGACCGACTGTTACTACATGTTCAGCAGTTGGTTCAAATCTAGGAATGCTATTCCGTTTAAACTATAAACAAGTAACTTTATTGTTGGCTTGTGCATCTGCAGCAACAATAGCAGCAATTTTTAAAGCTCCGATAGCAGCACTTGTATTTGCTTTAGAAGTAATAATGTTGGATTTGACAATGTGGTCATTAATTCCGCTTTTGACAGCTTCAATGGCATCGGTTTTAACTTCGTATTTCTTTATGGGACAGGATGTCTTGTATCCATTTCAGGTTGTACATCGATTTCAACTTGAAGACATAGTGTGGTATATGGGATTGGGGATCTTCTGTGGGATAATTTCATTTTATTTTGGAAAGGTATATCTGTATGTTGATTACATTTTTAAAAAGATTAAGAATAATAGATTTAAGGTTCTTTGGGGTGGTATATGTTTGGGGATATTGTTATTTATATTTCCATCACTATATGGAGAGGGTTTTAATGATATAAATGCGTGTTTAACAGGAGATTATGACTATTTATTTAATAATAGTATATTCTTTAATTATTCGGAGAATGTTTGGGTGCTTATAATACTGCTGTTGGCTGTAGTATTAACAAAGGTTATAGCAACGTCTGTGACAGTTGGAGCAGGTGGTGTTGGTGGGATTTTTGCTCCAAGTCTTTTTATAGGTGTTAATGCAGGAGTGTTCTATTCTTTAATTATTAATACCTTAGGGCTAAGTAATCTGAATGTAAATAACTTTGCGTTAATAGCAATGGGCGGAATGATAGCTGGTGTACTGTATGCTCCACTAACTGGGATATTTTTAATAGCAGATATCTCTGGGGGTTATCATTTATTCGTTCCCTTAATGCTTACAGCTACAATCTCGTATGCTACAGTAAGATATTTCGTACCGAATTCCGTTTATACTATTCAGTTAGCCCGTAGAAGACATTTGATGACTCATGATAAAGATAAGCAGGTATTATCTCTAATGAAAGTATCAGGTTTGATAGAAAAAGGTTTTATAGTGTTACATATTGATGATAGTTTTGATGAGATTAAAGAAGCAATAAGCGAGTCGAGTAGGAATATCTTTCCTGTCGTAGATGATGATAACAACTTTAAGGGGCTTGTGTTGTTAGATTCTATTAGAAAGATAATGTTTAATCCAGAACTTTGTAAATCTTTAATGGTGAAAGATTTTTTATTAGAGATAAAAGATACAATAGATGTAGATGAGAGTATGCATGATGTTGCATCGAAATTCCAAATGTCAGGATTGTATAATATTGTTGTTTTAGAGGAAGGGAAGTATATTGGTTTTGTTTCAAGAGCTAAAGTATTTTCAACTTATAGAAGAATGTTGAAGTACTTTTCCGAGGATTAAAAGCAAGGGTAGTAGTAAGTAGTTCATTACGCTACTTACTACATTAATCCCACATTATTTATTATTCATTATTCACTAAAACAGTGTTTTAGCCAATTTTTTCAATTAAGTCAACAACTCTATTTGAATATCCCCATTCATTATCGTACCAGGCAAGAACTTTTACAGTCTTGTCAATAACCATAGTAGAAAGTGCATCAAAGATGGCTGAGTGTGGATTATGAATTATATCAACAGACACTATAGGTTCTTCTGTATATTCAATAATACCTTTCATATATGTGTCAGCAGCTTTCTTCATTGCAGAGTTAATCTCTTCTACAGTTCTTTCGTTCTCAAGATTGAAAACCATATCAACAATTGAGCCAGTAGGTGTAGGAACGCGAATAGCCATTCCGTCTAATTTACCCTTTAGGTTAGGTATAACTTTACCAACAGCTTTAGCTGCACCAGTACTAGTTGGAATTTGAGAAACTGCACAGGCACGAGCTCTTCTTAAATCTTTATGAGTACCATCTAGAATATTCTGATCTTGAGTATATGAGTGAACTGTTGTCATCATACCCGAAATGATATTAAAATTATCATTCATTACCTTGGCAATGGGAGCAAGACAGTTGGTAGTACAAGAAGCGTTTGAAACACACTGATCTGTGTCCTTGTACATCTCTTCATTAACACCCATGACAATCATATTGTCAATTTCATCCTTAGCAGGTACAGTAAGAAGAACTTTTTTTGCACCACCATATGTGATATGATCACCATATCCGCCTTTTGCATCTTCTTTTTTTCTGAATTTTCCCGTTGATTCAATTACCACATCTGGAGTAACTGGCCATTTTATGTCTTTTACAGCAGAACTTGTACAAATTTCAATTTTTTTACCATCAACTATAAGGTGTTTTTCATCGTGACTAACCTCACCATGATATCTGCCCTGAGTTGAATCGTACTTGAAAAGATGAGTCATAGTTCCTATGTCTGATCCAGTACGACCATTAATACCAACAATTTCGATGTTGTCACGATCTAACGCAATTTTTAATACGTTACGTCCGATTCTTCCAAATCCATTTATTGCTACTTTAATCTTTGACATGATATTTTTTAAGTTTGAATTGGTTTATGCCGCAAATGTAGTAATTAAAAACAAATTTCAAACGTTTTCGATAAAAAAAGATAAAATACACCCAAAAAGCCACCCAAGGCTAATACAGACTAGATTACAACGTTTTAAATGAAGTGTAAAAACACAGTAAAATATCACCAAATATGAATACTTCTGAAATATTATATTAAATGCTAAAATTTTGGCAAAAAAAAGACTGAACATTAACGTTCAGTCTTTCAATATATTATATGGAATTATACTAGAATAATTTTCCAACTAAGTCAACAACTCTATTAGAGTAACCCCACTCATTATCGTACCAAGAAAGAACTTTTACAGTTTTACCTTGAACCATAGTAGAAAGTGCATCAAAAATCGATGAATGTGCATTGTGAATGATATCTACAGAAACTATAGGATCTTCTGTATACTCTAATACACCTTTCATGCTACCTTCAGCAGCTTTTTTCATAGCAGAATTAATTTGCTCAGCAGTAGCTTCAGTCTTTAAGTTCACAACTAAGTCAACTAGAGAACCTGTAGGAGTAGGAACACGAACAGCCATACCATCAAGCTTACCATTAAGAGCAGGAATAACTTTACCTACAGCCTTTGCAGCACCAGTAGTAGTAGGAATTTGAGAGACGGCAGCGGAACGAGCTCTTCTTAAATCCCCATGAGGTAGATCTAGAATACTTTGATCGTTAGTATATGAGTGAATAGTAGTCATTAAACCATTCTCAATACCGAACTCATCTTCAAGAACCTTAGCAACAGGAGCAAGACAGTTAGTAGTACAAGAAGCGTTTGATACGCAAATATCTTCTGCTTTAAGAGTCTCATCATTAACACCTAGAACAATCATGTTGTCAATTTGATCCTTAGCAGGAACAGTTAAGATAACCTTCTTAGCACCATTCTTTAAATGATCGCCATATCCACCTCTAGGGCTTTCTTTAGTAACAAAAATACCAGTTGATTCAATAACAACATCTGGAGTTTGAGACCAAGGAATATTTATAGGACTTCTTTCTGCAGAAATAACAATTTTCTTACCGTTAACAATAATACCGTTTTCATCGTGCTCTACTGTACCATTGAAACGACCTTGAGTAGAATCATATTTAAGTAGGTGAGCAAGAGTTTTGGTGTCAGTAAGGTCGTTAATACCTACTATCTCGATGTTATCACGTTCAAGAGCAATCTTGAATACGTTACGACCAATTCTACCGAAGCCGTTTATCGCTACTTTAATTTTAGACATAATTATACTGTTTTAATGAATAATGAATAATAAATAATAATCCAAAAGTAATGATTTTCAGTAGTATGGACAAAAAAATAGACACAATGAAGATTGTGTCTATCTAATATATGGTACTAGTTTATAGAATGTTTTTGTTTGTATAACAATATAAGTAGTTGATTTGCAATTAGATATAAAATGAGGTTAAACGTTTTCAGCCTCAGTATTTATTTTCACATGAGTATACGCTGCACACTTTCTATCGATTGCACAAGATCCAGCCATAAGACCCAATACTAATATCGCGATTGCTATAATTGCTTTTTTAGAGTTCTTCATTATTAATGTGTTGTTTTAGTATGAACAGTGCTTTGTTCTGTATTTCATCATCAAAACAAAAATATGTAAATATTTCAAAATCTTCAAGTAATTGAATAGTTAATTTAACTATAAAAATTATTACGGATTATAACTTTATAAAGTTATATATTCATGCAAACGTTTTAATTATTTTTTATATATTTGTCAAAGACATGAGATATCGCATGTGTCATGTCATAATGAAGTGTGTAGTAAATTAATTGTTAGTGTGTTAAAAGAGGGTAGCCGTAAGGTTTACCCTCTTTTTAGTTTATATAATTAGCAGATACAAAAAAAGCCATATCCTTGAGGATATGGCTTTATATATTTTAAGAGAATATCTCTTATTTGTTAAGATACCTTTTCTAGTCTATTCATTTTGCTAAAGATGAAACAAGCAGAAATTATACAGCAAACTACGAAGAATCCCCATAATTGCCATAATTCAATTCTTTCCCAAAGGTATGATCCAATACCTAATAATAAGTTTCCTAAAGCAGTAGCACATAACCACCCTGCTTGCATAGTACCTTTAAACTTAGGTGGTGCAACTTTCGATACGAAAGAGATTCCCATCGGAGATAAGAATAACTCAGCGATAGTTAAAATGAAATACACACCTACTAGAGAGTAAGGAGTAACACGCATATCAGCTGGAGCTCCAACAAGGTTAAGGTCAATAGGAGAACTTAGGTTTAAAGAGACTACTAGCATAACAACAAATCCAAGAGAAGCTAATATCATACCATACCCAATTTTTCTAGGAGCAGAAGGTTCTTTCTTTCTCTTAGCAAGAGCAGCAAATATTCCTACAACGATAGGAGTAAGAGCTACAATAAAGAATGGGTTAAGGTGTTGGAAAGTCTCAGGTGAGATAACATTTTGCTCTGCAAGGCCAGTATATTGAACGTAAGTAAGGATTCCCATACCAACGGCAACAGCAAGACCAATCATCTTTTGTTTAGTATCATTATTTCTGTTAAACATCATAAATGCACCTACAGCAGTAGCAAACATAGGAAGAAGTACTGTTACATCGAACCAGAAGAATGTGTTAGGTCCAGCTGATTGAGCTACGTAATCACGAGCAAACATGGTTAATGTAAGTCCATTTTGATGGAAAGACATCCAGAAGAAGATACATACAGCGAATACAAGTCCAAGGACAATAAGTCTCTCTCTAACCTCTTCTTTAGGCATTTCAGCAGGTTTCTCACCACCTTCAGAAGCGGCAGAAAATGCGTTAAATCCAGGCTTAAGATGTTTTTGGAATGCAAAGTATACGAATAAAGATACAGCCATCATAACAGCAGCAAATCCAAAGGCATAGTTATAACCAGTAGAGAAGGCATCTATATACTGAGAAGCAAAAAGCTTAAGATCAGTTACCATATCGGTATTTTTAGAAGCTTCGTTAGCTAAAGTTTGGAAGTTCTCAATAGTTTCGCCACCAGCAACTTTATGGCAAAGAGCAGGAAGGTCACCATTATAGTTAAAACCATGTTCTCCTAACATATAATCTCTGATTTTGATTGCAGCAGTAGGAGCAAAAAGTGCACCAACGTTTATTCCCATATAGAATATTGAGAAAGCAGAATCTCTTAAGTGTGAATACTTCTTGTCTTCGTATAAGTTACCAACAACAGCTTGAAGATTACCTTTGAAAAGACCGTTACCAAGAGCGATAACGAATAAACCTCCACAAACAGGAATAAGTCCAAGTCCAGGAATAGCAATTAATACATAACCAAGAGCCATCAAAACGATACCTAATGTAATAGTTTTGCCCATTCCAGTGAATCTATCTGCCATAATACCACCAACAAGAGATAACATGTAGATTGAAAAATAGAATACAGAATAGATCCATCCAGCGTTAGTACCAGATAATCCGAATTTTGCTTGTAGGAAAAGAACCAGAATTGCCATCATGGTGTAGAAACCAAAACGCTCTCCCATGTTTGCGAAGAACGCAACAAGTAGTCCTTTAGGATGTCCTTTTAACATAGTTTTTAAGTTTAAATTAATATTTAGATTTTATTTATTTTAATACAATCGTTTTCACTGTTCACAAATATAAATAAAAAAACATAAGCACTCTAATTAAT
>Ga0193964_1000150_pt1 | contig 34093 bp, 35 predicted proteins | sample FB_7_MG_FD_140323 | JGI IMG/M metagenome (GOLD analysis project Ga0193964, IMG submission 140323) | Microbial mat bacterial communities from the Broadkill River, Lewes, Delaware, United States - FB_7_MG | ecosystem: Environmental > Aquatic > Freshwater > River > Microbial mats | place: USA... | reverse complement strand
TCATCGCTCTGAATGCTGATAATGGGTAAAGAACCATTTCAATTCCAACTGAACCTAATTCAGTAGTTGTAAAGTATGGAGTTGCTCCAAATTCTGTAATATTTGCTAATACAGGAACAGTCATTTGGTCACAAAATTCTTTGTATTCTTTTAAAGTATGAACAGCTTCAGCAAAAATTGCATCTGCACCAGCTTCAACATAAGCTTTAGCACGTGCTACTGCAGCATCTTGACCTTCAGAAGCATGTGCATCTGTTCTAGCAATGATGTAGAAATCTGGATCTAATTCCATCTTAGCATCAACAGCAGCTCTAACTCTGTCACACATCTCTTCAGTAGATACTAACTCTTTATTTGGTCTATGTCCACATCTTTTAGCAGCAACTTGATCTTCAATATGAAGTCCAGCAGCACCAGATCTGATGAATTCTTTAACAGTTCTTGCAACATTAAATGCATGTCCCCAACCTGTATCAGCATCAACGATTACTGGTGTATCACAAATAGATGTAACTCTTCTGATATCAATACATACGTCTTCAATCATTGTCATACCTAAATCTGGTAAACCATAAGATGCATTTGCAATTCCTCCACCTGAAAGATAAATTGCTTTATATCCAACTCTTGTAGCTTGTAATGCTTGGTATGCATTAATTGTACCTACAATTTGTAATGGTGTTTCTTCAGCTAGTGCTTGTCTAAATTTTTTTCCTGCGCTCATATTAATCCTTTATTTTGTATGTAGAATATTATATATAATTGCTATACAAAAAGGTTGTATAATTTTTGTTTTATTGAATACAAAATATATACTAAAAATTAATATATGTATATTTATTGATTAAAATGTATTATTATAGTACAATATGAACGAAAAAATAAAAAAGGTATAAAATTGTTGTTTAAAACTGGATTAGAAAAATTAATTGAGATATACAAAAGATCAAATTTAAGTATCTCAAAATTTGCTTCATTAATTGAAAAAGATAGACGTACAGTGACTTCGTGGGTTGATAACCTTACTCAAGTAGAACCAACAAAAGAGGTACAAGATAAACTATGTCAGCTTTTTAGATATCCAGATTATATCTGGGATGAGGGGTGTGATGGAGATGAATTTCTTAAGGCAATTACTCAAATTCCTCAAAAAGAGATACGTATAATAGATGATGATTATTATGGACGATTATCGTACATCATGGAACTAGAAGAGGGGAGTCGATTTGTAATACAAGCGCAATTCCCAGGTCCTATGTATAGAGATACTGCTGTCAAAAGAATATATAGAACAAAAACTTCTCCTGAGATTGAGGAGTTAAAAAAAGGGCGTATCGAAAAAATGCTAAGGTATGATTATGATACTACTGAATGGTATTCTATTAAATCAGTATTATCTTTTTGTTTTGCAAATATAGGAAATTTTTATACTAGAGAAGAAAAAATAAAACTTTTAGAACTTATATATGAACTATTTAATAATAATTACAATAAAAAACTTTTTTTGTTTGATTCTTTTTCAAGAAAAATTTATGGAATGGAAACTACGTATATATCTATAAATATAAAACAAAAAATACTATTCTTTAAATCACCAATTGAATCTGTTTTTATAGAGATACGAAATAAAAATCTAGTTGAGCGAATGCATAAACATTATTCGTCACCTGTTCAAGCACCATCTCATGTTAATTTTTTGGATTCTGTAAAAATTATAAAAATTTTACAAGATGCACTAAGATACAACAATGATATTAAACAAGCATATGAAACAATAAACAGAACGACAAATTATGGGGAATTATTTTACAATAACCTCAGTGTAGATTTACAAAAAGAGGTGAGTGAGCCTAAAAAGAAATAGGCTCATTATATTATTTTAGAAAGCTTCTACTATAGAACCTTTGTATTTAGTTAAAATAAATTGTTTAACCTCTTTTGAGTTTAATACTTCATTTAACGCTTTGATATGTGCTTTATTTTCATTTCCCATTTTTACTACAACAATATTTGCATACGGTGAATCTTTTGATTCAAGTATTATAGCATCTTTTAAAGGGTTTAAATCTGCTGCTAAAGCATAGTTTGTATTGATAATAGCAGCATCAACTTCATCAAGTACTCTTGGTAATTGTGGAGCATCTAACTCTTTTATTTTTAAGTTTTTAGGATTTGTTTTAATATCAACAACAGTTTTAAGTTTAACATCATTAAATGTTAATAAACCTTGTTTTACCAAAATATCTAATGCTCTACTTTCATTTGTAGGATCATTTGGTACAGCTATAGTCGCACCATCTTTTATATCACTTAAAGATTTTATTTTTTTAGAGTATAAACCCATTGGCTCTAAGTGTACATTTACAGTTTTTACTAGTTTTGTATTTTTATTTGCATTAAATTCTACTAGGTAAGGTAAGTGTTGAAAAAAGTTAGCATCTAATCCACCTTCATCAACAGAGATATTTGGAGTAACATAGTCTGTAAATTCAACAATCTCTAAATCATAACCTTTTGCTTTTAATAGTGGTTTTACAAATTCCAAAATTTCTACATGTGGTACAGGTGTAGCACCTATTTTAATAGTAGTTTTTGTTTCATTCGCTTTTTCATCTTTTTTGTCATCTGTACAAGCAACAAAACCAAATGCTATAGCACTTAAAAGTGCAAGCTTTAATATTTTTTTAATCATTTTTTTCCTTTTATTTTTTTGTTATTTTATAAAAATAATCACCTAAACTTTGTACAAATTGTACTAAAGCTATAAGAATGATAACTGTATAAATCATAGTGTCTGTTTGGAATCGATAGTATCCATATTTAATAGCTACATCACCCAATCCTCCACCACCAACGGCACCAGCCATAGCTGAAAAACCTATAATCGTAATAAGTGTTAGAGTGATAGCAGAAATAATAGCTGGAAGTGCTTCAACTAACATCACCTTAAATATGATTTGAAAATCACTTGCTCCAAATGATTTTGCTGCTTGAATTACTCCTTCATCTACTTCTTTTAAAGCACTTTCGATTAATCGTGCGACAAAAGGTGCTGCGCCAATAGTCAGTGGAATAATAGCAGCAGTCGTACCAATACTCTGACCTATCAAAATTTTAGTTAATGGAAATAAGACAATCATAAGAATAATAAAAGGGAAAGACCGTAAAGTATTTATAACTAAATCAAGAATAGAATAAACTGTTTTGTTTTCTCTTAGTCCATCTTTTGATGTCAGTATTAAAACTATTGCTAAACCAAAACCAATGATAACAGCTAGTATAGTTGAAACCAAAGACATGTATACTGTTTGACCGAGTGCTGGTAATAATATATCTATCATTTATAATACCTCACAAATAATATTGTGTTTATTAATATATTCTACTACTAAATCTTTTTGTTCATCTTCTATATTGATAACAATATGTCCTACGATATGGGTATTAATCTCTTCTAATTTTCCCCAAACAATACCAAAGTCCATATTTAATTCTCTTGACATTTTAGTTATAAATGTTTGAGATACATTATCTTTAGGAAAATAGATTTTGATATTTATCCCTTTGTCTGGTACCACTTCTGTTTCCCCTAGAAACTTTTTCATTTTTTCATCAGGTTTTAAAAATAGTTCTTCTGTTTCATCTAATCCAATAACATTTCCGTGCTCTAATAAAAGTGCTCTTTGTGCAATTTGTTTAACAACTTCCATCTCATGTGTAACTAAAACTATTGTTATATTTAGTTTTTCATTGATTGTTTTTAATAGATTTAAAATTGATGTTGTTGTATTAGGATCGAGTGCAGATGTAGCTTCATCTGAAAGTAAGATATCAGGATTGAGAGTTAATGCACGAGCGATTGCCACACGTTGCTTCTGTCCTCCACTTAATTCATTTGGATACGCTTCACTTTTTGTTTCTAAACCCACTAACCCTAAAAGTTCATTTACTTTTTTAGAGATATCAGTTTTAGTATAACCCCATAGTTGCATAGGTAAAGCAACATTTTGAAAAACTGTTTTTCTTTGAATTAGCGAAAAATGTTGAAAAATCATACCGATATTTTTCCTAAAAGTTCTCAAACTCTCTTTAGAAAGAGTTTTTATCTCTTTTTCATTAACTTCAAGTGAGCCTTCACTGTATGATTCCAATCCATTAATACATCTCATCAAGGTTGATTTTCCTGCACCACTGTGTCCTACAATAGCAAAAATCTCACCTTTATTTATATCTATATTTACATCATTTAATACTAAAGTTGTGTCATAATGCTTTTTTAGATTTCTAATTTTTATCATTTATTTCCTTGGTTATGATCTATGAGATTTGAATCTCTTCTTTTATCTCTAATCCAAATCCATTTAATCCAACAAATGAATACTTCCCACCACTTGTAAGTAGTTTTATTGTTTTAATACCAAGTTCATTTAAAATCTGTGCACCAATTCCAAAGTCTTTCATTATCTCTTTTGTTTCATTTGTATTATCTAAAAAGATTAGTACGCCACCTTTGTCATCTAAAAAGTTAATAGATTTTAAAATAGAATTCAATTTATCTTCATTTAAAAATAAATTTATATCGTACTCAACATTATGAAATTTTACTAAAGATGTTTCATCTATATTACCAAACTGTATTACAGTGTGATTATTGTCTAGATGATCTTTAAAAATTCTTTTTGTAACTGAGTGTGACATAAAATTTGTTTTTTCATTTGACACCTCTTGTACCAATGATTCATGTGCCATTCTATACTCTACTAAATCTGAAATATATACTTGTTTCATAGTGTGTTTTTCTGCAAATATATCTAAATCATCACGTCGAGCCATTGTTCCATCTTCTTTCATGATTTCACAAATAACTGCTTCACCTGCAAGACCTGCAAGTTTACATAAATCGATACTACCTTCAGTATGACCAGTACGTGCTAATACCCCACCATCTTTTGCAATAAGAGGAAAAATATGACCAGGTCGTACAAGCTCTACTGCTTTTGAAATAGGATTTGCTAATATTCTAATAGTGTCATCTCTTTCACCTGCACTAATACCAGTGCTAGCCTTTGCACAATCTACAGAAACTGTAAATGCTGTTTCATATGAAGATGTATTTGATGCTACCATTGGATTTAGTTCTAATCTATTTGCAGTTTCTTTTGTAACTGCTACACAGATTAATCCTTTTGCATGTGTTGCCATAAAGTTTACTTTTTGGTCATCACTTAGTGCTGCTGAATATACTAAATCACCTTCATTTTCTCGATCTTCATCATCTAGCATTATTACCATATTGCCTTTTTTGATCTCTTCTATTGCTTCTTTTACTCTTTTAATTGCTGACATATATAATAACCTTTATCATTTAATTATTATGATTATAGCACAAATTTTGAAATTTGTCACAAAAAGGCTTGACAAACAAAATATTATTTACTATAATTCCGTCACTTAAAACATAAGTAACATGATGGGGTATCGCCAAGCGGTAAGGCATCAGCTTTTGGTGCTGACATTCCTAGGTTCGAATCCTAGTATCCCATCCACAGTTCGCGGAATAGAGCAGCTTGGTAGCTCGACGGGCTCATAACCCGTAGGTCGCTGGTTCAAATCCAGCTTCCGCAACCAAATTTATGTTTGAGTATTTGTTAATAACAAATTTGATGGGGTATCGCCAAGCGGTAAGGCATCAGCTTTTGGTGCTGACATTCCTAGGTTCGAATCCTAGTATCCCATCCACTATCTTAAGCCTTCAAAATCTTAATTTAATATTACAGTCGTAAAACACTAAAGTTCGCGGAATAGAGCAGCTTGGTAGCTCGACGGGCTCATAACCCGTAGGTCGCTGGTTCAAATCCAGCTTCCGCAACCAAAATTAGAAGTAAAATGTTAAGCTAAACATTTCAAAAATAGTTATACTTATAGTTGACAAAACTACAGTTCGCGGAATAGAGCAGCTTGGTAGCTCGACGGGCTCATAACCCGTAGGTCACTGGTTCAAATCCAGTTTCCGCAACCAAAATAAATCATAATAATTAATTATATTTATTAACCACAAATTTATAACATATGTTATATCTTATCTCCACTAGTTTTATATGTGTATATAAAATTTTGCCCCGTAAGCAATCTATAAAGGAGAAAAAATGTCAATAAACAACATAACAAAAGAAAAAAAACTTGAAGTTTTAATTCGGTTACTAAAATCAAATGAATCATTTGATACTGCTTGTTCTAAATCAGGACTAAACAAATCTGATGCTAAAAACTTACTAGCTCAGTAAATTAATTTAATATAGGTTTACCACACAAACCTTATTATTTATATCCCCCTGTAAAATCATCAAAATAAAACGTGACTCTTTATGTGATAATCTTATGTTATTATAAATACGAATTTTACGTGAAAATAATAATTAGAGCTATAATACTTTTACTTATTGGATTGTAAATAAAATAAAATTAATTAAAAGTAAAGATAATGAAAAAAGAAGATAAGAGTTTAGACAAAGAATTATTTCCTTGTAATATATATATTGATGATATACAAGAAATTACTGAAATACTAGAAAAAGCTAACAAAAAAATTAAATATAAAATAGATGATTACGAAGAAACAGAAAATATAGAAAACTTAAATGAAAAAACTACAAAGACTTTAGACATAATAGCTTATGATGATGATAGATATTATGATTTAAGAATCAAATTTACTACAAATAGTACAGACATTAGAACTTTAGAAAAAGATTTAACTACAGCTGGTTTAATTAATAAAATAGAAGAATATTTAGAAAGTAGAAGAAGTAAATGGAAAAGTAACATACTTAAAATACCCTATAATAAAATTTTTTATATAGTAATTGCAATAAATTTTTTCAGTGTATACTTCGAGATAACAAAAAATAGTTCCTACGTATATATTGCCATAATTCCTTTATATATTATCATGGCAGTTCTTGATATACAAATACAATTCAGGATATTTAATAAAATAAAGTTAATAGTAAGAAAAAACGAGAATAAAGGAAAACTTTTTTCTTTAATAGAACACCCAATTTTAGCAGCTATAATTGCAGGTTTAATATTAATTGGATTTACAAATATTCAATTTAATGATAAAGCAGAAACAAAAATAAAACTTGATCCAAAACTTTTTAAGTCGTTAAAAGAAGAGAATAAAATATTGCTATCTAATGATAAAGAAGAAACGAAAGAAGATATTATTAATGGTGAAATTAATATTTATTTAGAAAAAGTAAAAATAGAAAAAGTAAAAAAATATACTAAATATATACTTAAAATAAAATCTAAAAATAATAATACAAAAAATGAGAATTTGTATTTAATGGATGTTTATAGCACTATAAAGAAGTATGATTTAATGAAAGACAATATTGCATTCTCTCAATCAGTTAAAAAAGCTTTAGAGATGGATGAAAGAATAATATTAAAAATAGAACGAGATGAGCGAAAAGAACCAATAGCAGATAAATCAGAATAATTTTTTTATTAAAAAAGTGACCTAGTTCTCATAACCCATAGGTCGCTGGTTCAAGTTCAGCTTTTGCAACCAATTTTTTATTAATAATCTATAATGTGACTCTTTCTGTGATAATTTTATGTTACTATATTGTATTGGGAAAATTATAGCGATTAGAAATACTCAAAATTAAGCAGTTTTAATCATAACTATTAATTTTATTTATTTAACAAAAATTTATGACTTTTGTTATATCTTATAAATATATAGGTTTACCCAGTAAACAAAATCAAAAGAAAGGAGAAAAGATGTCAATCAATAACATTCCAAAAGAAAAAAAACTTGAAGTTTTAATTCGGTTACTAAAATCAAATGAATCATTTGATACTGCTTGTTCTAAATCAGGACTAAACAAATCTGACGCTAAAAACTTACTAGCACAGTAAATTAATTTAATATAGGTTTACCACACAAACCTTATTATTTATCTATTCAAATAAAACAATCAAATTTAAAATGTGACTTTTTCTGTGACTATTGTTCGTTATAATATTAAAATTTAAATGTAAGATATATTTTACATTTGAAAACTAAATTATAAAGAAGAAATGTATAAAAGATGGATATATTAAAATATAGAGATTATTTTGAAATAATGTATTTTATAACTGGTGGACCTATTTTAACAATAATCGCTGGATTTGCACTTTATCAAATAAAAGTTATGAAAGAACAAATAAAAAAAGATGATGAAATCTTAAAAATAAATTCAAAAAGAGAATCAATAAGACTAGCAGCAGAACAAATAAATTACTATTTATCTGATATAAGAGAAGAGATTGATAAATTAGAGAAAATTTTGATGAAAAATGATTTGTGGTATATGTTTGATGAGAATTATGTTGAAAGAGAATTTAGAGATGATTACATTTTATTGGATTTTGGTAACGATTTAAAAGATGAAATATATCATGAAACATTAGAGAATGGAAAATTGTCATCTAAGATTAAAGAACTTAATTTTAAATTAGAGCTATTCTCTACTTATTTTACAAGTGGTATTGCTGACGAAAAATTGGCTTATAACTCTATAGGAGAATTATTTATATATACTGTAAATAGATTACTTCCTTATATTATAATACATGATGATAGTCGAAAAATGGAAATTTATAGAAATGTAATAGAGCTTTATATTTTATGGAAAAATCGAATTCCACGAGAAAAAGAAGTTAATAAAAAGACAATAAGACCTATTGGAACATGAAAGTAAAGACAATAATAAATTAAAATATAAGGTTGTACCGTTTGAAGAATAGAGATAATAGCTGGTAAAAGGCTCACTACTTCCTTTTACCATTTAATCTTAATAAAGTGGTATTACAATAACAACACACAATATCAATAGAACTACTATCAATTTTCTAATCAAAACTTACTCCTTTATAGGAATACCACCTGATTTTTCCCACGAATAAAAAAAGGACAGCGATTAAGCCATCCTTTAATTAAACCCTTCCTATATGCAAGTAGTGAATTTGCGGAAAAGTAAGTTTTGATTAGTATGAAAGAATTATACAAAAATATATTTATGATGTCAATATGATATCATCTCTTTACCAAAAAATTAAAACCTACTAATCTTATGTTCATTTTTAGTTAATAATATTTTTATAGTTTTTTGATATAATCTTTAGTAATGCTTTTAGGTATTATATATAGTGATATACGATATCAAAGGTGATAATATGGAAATAAATTTTATTTTAGTTTTAGCAGTGATTGTATTTTGGGCTTCTATTATTCATGGAAGTATAGGTTTTGGTTTTGGTATGATAGCCACACCTCTAATAGCTCTGTATTCTGATATGCAAACGGCAATTATTTTTTTACTTCTTCCTACTATGATAGTAAATATTATAAGTATTGTAAGTGAGGGTAACTTTTTTGAGGCATTGAAAAAATTCTGGTTTATTATTTTTCTTATGGTGATTGGAAGTTCTCTAGGTACAGTATTACTAATATTTTCAAATTCTGAAATTTTTAAACTATTATTGGCTTTTATTATTTTAGTTTATTTAGTACAGTCTTTCGTAAAAATAGAGGCTACATTTATATTAAAATATCCAAAATCTTCTACATATGGATTAGGTCTTGTAGGTGGAGTTGTTTCTGGTCTTACAAATGTTGTTGCACCTTTGATGATTATGTATACTTTAGAATTAAAATATACTAGAAAAGATACAGTTCAATTATCAAATCTTTGTTTTTTATTTACAAAAATAGGGCAAATAATAGTTTTTATATATTTTGGTACTTTTACTACTGAAATATTAGAGTTATCAGTTTTCTCTATTTTAGTAGTTTTATTTGGTATGTTTTTAGGTATTAAAATAAAAAAACGAATTGATGCAAGATTTTATACTAAAATATTAAAAATTCTATTATTTATCATTGCATTTATATTAATATTTCAAGTAGTACTTTTTTAAAGGAAAAATATGGATTCAAATTTATTAAAAGTTTTTGTAGAAGTTGCAAATACAAAAAGTATATCTTTAGGGGCGAAACAGTTAGGTTTTACTCAATCAAATGTAACCTCAAGAATAAAGCAACTTGAAAAAAGTATGAGTTATGATTTGTTTCACAGAACAAATAGAGGAGTTGTTTTAACTTTCGAGGGTGAAAAGTTTTACCCTTTTGCAGTAGAGATTATTAAAAAAGTTGAAGAAGCAACAATGCAAATGAAAAATATAAATTATCAAGCTTTACTTAAAATTGGTACAACACAATTGAATGCAACGATAAGATTACTTCCTATAATAGAGATGCTAAAAAATGAATTTCCTAATATGAAAGTAGAAATATCTATAGATAGCACTAAAAGGCTTAAAGAAAAACTTTTAGATTATAAGTATGATATTATATTTATAAATGGTGCTCCTGAAAATAAAGATTTAGAAATTTTGAATATCTTTAAGGATGAAGTTTATCTTTTAGAGCCTAAAGAAAAAAAGGCACATAATACACTTTTTAGTTATAAAGAGGGATGTGCTTATTGTTCATATTTGGAAAATTATATAAAAGAAACTAAAGGGGATAGTTTTAAAACTGTCTATCTTGAAAACTATGAGTTGATATTAGGAAGTGTAAATGCAGGATATGGAATCTCTCTATTTTCAAAAGAGATAGTTAAAAAGTTTGGTTATTTAGATAAACTAAAATTAACAAAAGTTGATATTCAAATAGACGCACACCTTGTCTGTAGAAAAGATTATATTCCTATGATTGAAAAGTTTTTAAGAGGGCTTAATAATTAATATTGTTTATTCATAATAATGTATATGCAATCTTTTATTGTAAAATTTACATTTATCTTATATACTATAAGAATAAAATTTGATACAAGGAGTTTATGATGTTTGCAGTTTATAACAACGGTAGCGTACAATTTCGTAGCACATCAGATAATTTATACAATCTTAAAAACGTAGATAAATCAGCCGAGTCGCGTCACAAACCAGATGATGAGATGTATCATACAATACAAAAAGATTCAGGCAAAAAACAAGAATATACAAATGAATCAATTCAAGCTTATAAAAAAATAGCAAATATGGATACAACAGAAGTGATATATCATGTACGTGATATTATGACTCAAAAGTGTATTACTATAAATGAAAATGACACACTAAATGATGCTTTTGAACTTTTAAAAGAGAAACAAATCTCCCAAATTCCTATCGTGACTCACACAAATAAGATAGTAAATATGATTAATAAAAAAGTAATTTTAAACCTAATTATGGAAAATTTTGATGAAGGAAAATTTACTCTAAGTAAAGAGCTTAAACATACAAAATTAGATGAGTTTATCACTACTGATCCTATTTCTGATATTAGAAGAGTAGCTCAAGTGATGATTAAAAATAAAATCGATGCTATTCCTGTAGTTAACAATCGTGATATACTCGTAGGCATTGTTTCAAAAACTGATATTATAAAAGCAGTATCTTATATACCAGATTTGAGATTGTGGGCTTAATATATCAAAATGAATTGACACAATCAATTCATTTTGATAAAATTCTCTAAAAATAGGAAATATATATATGGAACTTAATGAAGAATTATTAGAACAACTTAAAGCACACACAAAAGCAATAACAGCAGCGATGCCTGATTTATCAAAAGAAGAAAGAATGAAATTAATCTCAAAAGCTATAACAGATAGTACAGATATTCCAACAGAATTGAAAGAAGAAACTATCAAAATACTTTCAGAACTTCAAGACTAAGCATTTTATAGAATAAAATAGTTTGTAACTAAACGGTTACTTTTATCATTTATAATCAATTTATGATAAATATTGAAAAAGAAATAACAAAAAAATTCCCAGCACTTAGTAGTAAGTCTCCTATGATAAAGAAGTCATTATTTAAGATTGCTCAAAAAATTGTGCATGAAGATAAAATAAATCATTTTTTAGAAGAAAATAAACATCTAGAAGGTTTCGAGTTTGTTGAAGCCGTTTTGGATTATTTTAAATTTGATTTTTCATATTCAAGTAATGATATTGAAAATATCCCTTCCTCCGGACGAGTTGTAATCATTTCAAATCATCCTTTGGGTGCACTTGATGCTTTGTGTTTATTAAAACTCATCAGTAAAGTACGTAAAGATGTAAAAATAGTAGCCAATGATTTTTTAGCAGATGTAAAAGCTATGGATTCATTGTTTATTAAAGTAGATAATTACAAATCAAAACAATCAAAAGAAGCCATAAAAGAAGTTTATAAAGCTTTAGAAAATGAAGAGGTTGTTGTAATGTTTCCAGCTGGTGAAGTAAGTCGTATATCTCCTACTGGAGTAAAAGATGGAGCATGGCAAAAAGGTTTTTTAAAGTTTGCAAAAAAAACCAATAGTCCTATCTTACCTATTTTAGTTGATGCAAAAAATTCAAAACTTTTTTACACACTTTCTATTTTAAATAAAACATTTTCTACTATGCTTTTAAGTGATGAGATGTTTAAACAAAAAGAAAAAAATGTGAATATTAAAATAGGAAAAATGATATCAAATGAAGATATTATCCCAAAAAATATAGATAAAAATAATCTTGTAAATATTTATAAAAAACATCTTTATAATCTAAAAAAAGGGAAAAAAACTTTTTTCCAAACTCAAAATGCAGTTGCTCATAGTGACAATATTCAGCTAATCAAAAAAGAACTCAAAAAATCAAAAGTGCTGGGTAAAACAAATGATGGAAAAATAATCTACCTTTATAAATACACTCCTGATTCTCTTATTTTAAATGAGATAGGAAGATTAAGAGAGATAAGTTTTAGAAAAGTAAATGAGGGTGTTAATAAAAAAAGAGACACAGATAAATATGATAAATACTATGAGCATATTATTTTGTGGGATGAAGATGATTTAGAAATTGTAGGTTCTTATAGAATAGGAAATGCGAAAGAAATATTTGAAAAATATGGTTTTGAAGGTTTTTACACACATACTCTTTTTGAATTTCAAGAAAATTTTAAACCATATATTGAAGATTCTATAGAATTAGGACGGAGTTTTGTGCAACCAAAATATTGGGGAAGTAGGGCATTGGACTATTTATGGTTTGGAATAGGTGCTTATCTAAAAGTAAATCCACAAATAAAGTATATGTATGGACCTGTGACATTAAGTAATTCTTTACCTCCTATTGCACAAGATTTAATTGTAGGGTTTTATACTCACTATTTTCATCCTAAAGAAAAAATTATTAAAGAGACAAATAAATTTGTTTATAATTTTGAACATGAAGATGAGATAAGCATTTGTCCTACTCAAAACTATAAAGATGATTTAAAATTATTAAAAAATAGTTTAAAATCTATAGATTGTTGTATCCCTACACTTTATAAACAATACAGTGATTTATGTGAAAATGAAGGTGTAGAGTTCCATGGTTTTAATGTGGATCCACTTTTCTCGAATTGTATTGATGGCTTTATCATGGTTGAGATAGCCAAAATGAAAGACTCAAAAAAACAACGTTATATAAAATAGATGGTAATCAATATGTCATTATAGTTCCCTAGAATTTATAAAAGGACTATTATGTACAGCAATATAAAGGAAAAATTTAAATTACTTTTTAAACATGAAACAAAGATTGAACATTATGAGAAATTTTTAGTAAAAGTTCAGATTAAACAAAAGCAGTTAATCAAAAAAAATGATAAAGATGCAAAAGAACGGTTAAAAATAATAAATAATTTGATAGAAAAATTAGAAAAAAAAATAAGGAGTTTAGAATAAAATAAAATCTGATTTTATAAGAAACTTTAATAAAAATAAAATATTTACATAAATAATTAATTTAAAAAATTAATAATAATATTTTTGATATAGTTCAGCCTTTTTATAGAGTTAAACAGATAAATATAAAATAAATAATTTTTTGCTAGGATAAAATAATGTCAAAAGAACTAATGCTAGATAAGTCTACCATGATTGTGTCAGAAACAAATAAGAAAGGCATCATGATATGCCAAAGTGGGCTTTTAAAGATTTATGGCAGACATTAAAAGAGGGAAAAACTTGGAAAGGGATAGTTAAAAACTTTTGTAAAAATGGAGATTATTATTGGGTGCGTGCAACTGCTTATCCTGTTATAAAAAACAATGGTATCACTAGACTAATTTCAATAAGAACTAAACCTACAAACCAAGAAGTTGAAAATGCAAAAAAATTATATGCGCAACTGAAAGGTGAAGAATAATGATATTTTCAACAAAACATGATGTAGAAAATATTTTACATACACTAGAACATTTTGAAGAGTATATCAAAGGTGATATAAATGAGCTTGAATTTAAAGGGCAATTTGAACATAAAAAATTAAAAGAAGTTGAAGATAAAATTTTATCCATAGCTGAACATTTACAATCCCAAAGAACACAAGATTTAAAAGTGTTTGGAGAGATTATGCTTGTGTGTGAAAAGCTTTCTGATGGTTTTACTGACGACGATGTTGTCGAGGTCTCTTCAGATGGAAAAATAAATTATATAGCAAAAACTATTAATCAAACAGTTCATAGAATAGATAATTCTTTACGTACAGTAACTTCTATACTAAAAGAATATGAAAATAGTGATTTTAGAAAAAATATAGATGAAGACCTTTTTAGGGGTGGTGAATTAAAAAATTTACTCATAGGTTTAAATAATTTACAAAGAGGTGTCACAGATAAGGTATCGCAAGGATATAGAATTGGATTGGTACTTGAACATGAATCATCAATTTTAAAAGAGGAAGCAACACATTTAACTGAAACAACACAACAGCAAGTTGTTGCTTTAGAAGAAACGGCTGCATCAATTGAAGAGATTACTGCTAATATTGCTTCAAATACACAAACCGCAGAAAAAATGTCATCATATAGTACTGATTTAAAAGAGTCGGCAGAAAAAAGTATGCTTTTATCTAATGACACAATAGATTCAATGGAAAATATTGATCTCTCTACTAGTGCTGTAGAAGAAGCAATAGGGTCTATTTCACAAATTGCATTTCAAACAAATATATTAAGTTTAAATGCAGCTGTTGAAGCAGCAACTGCAGGTGAAGCTGGAAAAGGATTCGCTGTTGTTGCGCAAGAGGTACGAAATCTAGCATCAAGAAGTGCTGAGTCTGCACGTACAATAGAAGATTTAGTGAAACAATTGAAGTCACAAACTTTAGCAGGAAAAAACTCATCTGAAAAAATGAAAAATGAGTATAATAATTTAAATCAAAATATATCTCAAACATTAGATTTAGTTGAAAATATTGTTTTGGCATCAAAAGAACAAGGTAAAGGGATTGAACAAATTAATAATTCAATTCAATCAATTGACCACTCTACTCAAACAAATGCAGATATTACTGATAAAGTAAGACATATTGCCGTTCAAAGTTATAAAATTGCAAAACAATTAGTAGAAACAAATAGTAAAATAGAGTTTATAGGAAAAGAAAATATACAAATAAGAAAAAAAGAAAATCCTGATTTTGATGGAAAAGACAACAGGTACGATTTTTAAAGCTAATAAAATAAGATGTGATCAAATCATCTTATTTTACAAAAAACACAAAAAAATAATCTATAAAACACCACTTACATACCTTCATTTATACTCGTAACCAACTCGTAACCAAAATTTTATAAAATCCTATTAAATAAATATAAAAGGATTAGTTTGTCAACTTTTCAAAGTAAAAACAAAAACGTTGAATTGCAAGAAAATATTATAAAATATTTTCTTATTGCAGCAGCTACAATCTCTATTCTTACAACATTTGGTATATTATTTTCTATACTATTTGAAGCAATAGAGTTTTTTAAGTTAAAAAGTTTTTTCTACTTTTTTACTGGTACTGAATGGTCTCCTGGAACTGTAGATAGTAAGTTTGGTGCATTACCTATTTTTGCGGGTACATTTATCATTACCTTAATTGCAATGTCTGTTGCCCTTCCTATTGGTTTGGGTAGTGCGATATTTATGAGTGAGTATGCTTCTTCAGGACAGCGAACATATTTAAAACCACTTTTAGAAATACTAGCTGGTATTCCTACTGTTGTTTATGGATTTTTTGCAGCTATTACTGTTGCTCCTTGGATTGTAAATGTGTGTAACTCTATGGGAGTAGATGCTTCTTTTAATAGTGCTTTAGCATCTGGTGTGGTTATGGGTATTATGATTATTCCTGTTATCTCTTCACTTAGTGATGATGTTATCTCTGCTGTTCCTGATAGTTTACGAAAAGGATCTTTAGCTTTAGGAATGACAAAAGCAGAAACAATTAAAGATATTGTTTTACCATCTGCAATGCCAGGGATTATCTCTGCATCACTTTTGGGTATATCAAAAGCTTTAGGTGAAACTATGATTGTTGTTATGGCAGCAGGTTTAAGACCAAACTTATCTTGGAATATTCTAGAAGATATGACAACAGTTACAGTACGTATTGTTGATAGTTTAGTTGGAGATCAAGCATTTAATTCTCCTGCAACATTAAGTGCATTTGCTTTAGGTTTAGCACTTTTTGTAGTGACTTTAATATTAAATATTGTTTCAGTTAGAATGATTCAACGATTTAAAGAAAAATATAAAATGAGTAGTTTATAATGGAAAATACAAAAAAAATGCCAAAGAGAAAGAAAAAAGATAATATCTTTTACGACCCAAGTTTAAAGAAAAGACATACAAAAGCCAAGTTATTTAAATATTTTACAATTACATCTTTGGCATTTTCTTTAATTTTTTTAACTATATTTTTAAGTGATATGGTTATAAAAGGAAGTACAGCTGTACAACAAACATATGTTCAAGTTGAAGTAACATATAATGAGAGAAGTGTGAAAAGTTATCGAAAAGCTGTTGAGAGAAAATATCTAAATATAGTGAGTCGTGCGGCACTAAGAGAGATTCCTATGCAGGTTAAAAATAATCCTGCTTTAATGAATACAACAAAACTTATATGGATACTTGCAGACGATCAAGTAGATATGTATATGAAAGACTATTATTACAAAATAAAAGGAAAAGATTTAAAAACTATCGAAGAATTAGTTCGAAATGATAGATTAGAAAAAAGATTCAATGATATCTTTTTTACACAAGGAGATAGTAAAACTCCTGAATATTCTGGTATTTTATCTGCTATGGTAGGTACAGTTATGACACTATTTGTTGCAATGATAGTTGCGTTTCCTATTGGTGTTGCAACTGCAGTTTATCTTGAAGAGTTTAGTGCTCAAAGCAAATGGAGTGAGTTTTTAGAGGTAAATATCAATAACCTAGCGGCTATCCCTTCAATCTTATTTGGACTTTTAGGACTAGCAATATTTATAAATCTATTTGGAATGCCGAGAAGTTCAGCTTTAGTTGGTGGTTTAACACTAGCATTAATGACATTACCTATTATTGTTGTAAGTTCAAGAGCAGCTCTAAGAAGTGTTCCTGCTAGTATTAGACAAGCTGGATATGGCTTAGGTTTAACAAAAGTGCAAGTGGTTAAAGATCATGTTTTACCATTGGCTTTTCCTGGTATTATGACTGGTTCTATTATTGGACTAGCACAAGCTATGGGTGAAACTGCACCACTTATTATTGTAGGTATGATTGCATTTATTCCTGATAGTCCTACAACTATTTTAGAAGCATCAACTGTTATGCCTGCACAGATTTTTACATGGGCTGGTATGCCAGAACGTGCTTATATAGAAAGAACAGCAGCTGGTATTTTAGTATTATTAACTGTATTAATATCTTTAAATGCTTTTGCAGTATATCTTCGAAAAAGATTTGAAGTAAAGTGGTAAAAACCACATAATAGAAAGAGAAACTTTTCTCTTTATTAAAATAAGGAACATCTCTGTTCCTTATATGTTAAATTTCGATTCAATCAACAATCTAAATTCATACAATAAAAGATAACAATCTACTTTGTATATATTCTATTGTTAGGTAGCATGAGTAATAATATGAAAAGTGATGAACCTAACAAATATCGGAATACTAACATGTAGTTTGTTATATATTTCGCTACATAGAACATTTATATAGCTTAGAAGTATGATACCATTACATTGTCACAAAAAGAGTCACAAAATGTATTTTTATAAAATATTATGAAAAAGAAGAAGAGTTTTTGATGTTTTAAACAACATAATTAGTGAATAATTATGTTGTTTTGTGTAGTTATAAGTTTATTTTTTTATCTAAGTATCTATCTATATCAGTATAAATAAATCCATTTTTATCTATAAATGTTAAGTGACCTTTATTAAATTCGTTTACATCTTTGATCCCCATTACTGCCATAATCGTTTTTACTCCACCCAAAAGGTTTTTATGATATTGAACAGTTTTATTTGCATGTTTATAAACTAAATAAGCACTTCTTAGTTTTTTATCTTGTGTTGCAAGTCCTACTGGACATTGATGGGAACCATGACCTGAACACATTCTTGCTCGAATACATCCAGCACTCATCATAAATCCACGAGCAAGATAAATAAAGTCTGCACCTAAAGATAATACTACAGCAATATCATCAGGTGTCAGTATTTTACTAGCAGCTATGATTTTAACTTTATCTCTTACACCAAACTCTTTTAATACATTATCTGCTATATGAACTGCATCATTTACATGAAATCCAACTCTATCCATTAAAAATAATGGTGCAGTTGCACTTCCACCATCACCACCATCGATACTAATAAAATCAGGAATACCTAAAATATTTTCATCTTGTCTTCTTTTCATCTCTTTTGCAAACTCTTCAATTGCATCTCTTGATGAGATAACTATTTTTATACCAACAGGTTTTTTTGATAGTTTTTGAAGTTCTGCGATAAAATCAAATAGTTCATTGATGTTGTTTGCATATGGAAATCTATTTGGTGAGATAACAGCTTTATTTGCAGGTATATTTCTATAGTAAGATACAGCATCACTTACTTTTTCAGCTGCAAGTTTACCACCTGTTTGTTTTGCTCCTTGAGCAAGTTTAATCTCTGTCATTTTACAAAATGCCATAGTCTTTTGATATCTTACTGGATCAAATTTACCTTCATCATCTCGTACTCCATATAATCCAGAACTCATTTGAAAAATAATATCAGGCATATCTTTAGGTACTTCTTTTGGAAAGTTTTCTAATGGTGCATTCCAGTTTGGTCTGATAAATTCATATTCATCAGCATCAAATATATATGTATCCATCTCATTTTCTTTGATAAGCTTTTTTCTGAAATATTTTATTGCTACATAGTTATTCATAAAAAATTTGATAACATTAAATAAAGTTTTATTAGTACCTTCTATTTTTACACGGTTCATATATGAATCATGATGATCTCTATGTGTAAAGAAAAAGTTTGTAGTTAAACTACCTTCTCCTGTATTTATTGGAAATTGTCCATCAAATGAAGCTTTTGTAAATGCTCTAGTACCTTCTGGAGAGATAGCACCATCACTCATAGCACTTCTAGCAATAATTGTTTTTGCCACATAAGGAACTTCTCTATCTTTTCCAAAAGTTACAGAAAACTCTTGATTTACTTCATCGTCATTAAGTGGACTATTTGAATGTTTCATAAGAAATTTTGGATTTTCTTGTGGTTGTGAAGGTGAAAATGATGAGTAATTAGCTAAATCATTTGCTGCTTTATATACCCAGTCAACTTTATCTTTTGACTCGTAAAATTTTTCATCACCAAAATATTGTCTGAATGGCTCACGAAGTGCCTCAAAAAAATATCTCATTCTTCCTATTACTGGGTAGTTAATAAGTAACTGATGTTTTCTTTGTACATATTTGTCGTAAATAATCATATTGACAAGTATAAATATACCAATATAAATCGCTATTTCCATTTTATTTTCCTTTTAAGTTATTTAATAATGATTTTCCTAAATCAATATTATTTGATGATCCTTCAATTGCTTTTGTTGTATCTTCTAATAACACAGCAATTTTTTGTTTGATAATATCTGAATCTTGTAATTGATTACATACAATATTTTTCACCTCTACTGAATCTTGTTTATTTTTAGTTGACATATTGATTAAATTGTTAAGTTTATCTGTGGCATTCTGAGATATTAGGATACCGTTGTCAATTAATTCATTTGATGTATTACTTTGTTGTTTTACATTGTTGGTCATAAGTGTGATATCTTTTATTTTTTTACCAATATCAGATGTTGTTCTTTTCGATGTGGCTGCTAATTTTTTTACTTCATCAGCAACAATAGAGAAACCTTTTCCAGCTTCACCTGCACGAGCAGCTTCAACTTTTGCATTTAAAGATAAAAGATTTGTTTGTATAGATACATGATCGTTTGCAACAACTAAACCAGTAATTGCTTTATTTGCTTCTGTTAATGTATCTATTGTTTGACTAAAAGTATCAAATATTTGATCTAAGCTATCAATTGTTGTTGATAATTCTGTAATCAAAATGATGATATTTTCACTTTCAAGACTAGCTTCTTCTGAAGATTGGTAGTTTTCATTTGATTTACTTTCTATAATACTAGATTTATCAATGAATTTATTTACAAGTGAACTAATATTTTCTATCTCTTGTACTCTTTTTTTAGAGGCTTCATTTACATTCATTGCATTTTGTGTCATATTATCAGCAATTTGAAGTGAGTTTTGTAATTGTATTTTTTCATATGCAGATGCGGTATTTTTGAGTTTGTTATATTCTTCCATCGAAATTTCTATCATATTTTAGTTTATTCTCCACTTTGTTTTTTCTTTACATTTTTCGCAAACAGGAACTATTTGGTTTGTATGTACTTCTATTTTTTTATTACAACCAGTACATTTAAGTGTTGCATTGACATGTGTAATATCACCAATTTTGAATTTTATTTTCATACTAACAGCTGTATAGGTAGAAACTAAAAACGGCACAGTATATGTTAAAAGTGATTTTATATAATCCAAATCAAAAAAATTTGATGAAAATATAATTTCACCTTGATTAATGATATTTAATATTGTACCTACAACAATTGCTATTTTTGATGATTTTATTAACATCTCTTTATCACATAATATTGAAAAATACACTTTTAATTTATTCATGATTTGATTATACTCCATATAATATAAAAATAAGTAATAAATAAGATTTGTCATTATGATAAGGCTTTTTTAATAGGTATTGTAACTAACTTGTAACTTTTGTTTTGTAATATTCTTCAAATTTAAAGTATAAGTGGTTCACTAATGAAAAATAAAAATAAAATAGAAGTTGAAAAGTTAAATTTGTGGTATGGATCAAAACATGCTTTACATGATCTAAATATTGAAATTTACGAAAATCAAATCACTGCATTGATTGGTCCATCTGGATGTGGTAAATCTACATTTTTAAGATGTTTAAATAGAATGAATGATTTAGTTAGTTCTGCAAGAATTGAAGGTCAAGTAATTATTGATGGTCAAGATATATATCATAAAGATGTTGATGAAGTAAGTGTTCGTAAAAGAATAGGTATGGTTTTTCAACAACCAAATCCTTTTCCTAAATCAATTTATGAAAATGTTGCATATGCTCCTTTAAAACATGGTATTGTTAAAAAAGGAAGAGAGTGTGATGATTTAGTAGAACAATCTTTGATTAACGCTGGTATATGGAGTGAAGTAAAAGATATATTAAAAGAACCAGGAACTGGTCTAAGTGGTGGACAACAACAAAGATTGTGTATCGCAAGAACAATTGCAGTTAAACCTGATGTTATTTTAATGGATGAACCAACTTCAGCTCTTGATCCTATTAGTACAGAAAAAATTGAAGCATTGATGTTAGAGTTAAAAAAAGACTTTACTATTGTAACAGTAACTCACAATATGCAACAAGCAGCAAGAATAGCAGATATGACAGCATTTTTTCATCTAGGCGATTTAATAGAATATGATGAAACAGAAAAAATATTTATCAACCCAAAAGAGAAAAAAACAGAAGATTATATAACTGGTAGATTTGGTTAAAAAGGAAAATAATGTTAGCAAACTATGAAGAAAAACTAAGTGAAATAAAAAGCGAAATAATTGTTGTAGGTGAAGGTCTATTAAAATCAAATCAACTTATCGTTGCAGCTTTAAAAGAGTGTGATGTTGCTTCTTTTAATGCAGCAAAAGCACACATAAAAAATGTAAGTAATATTGTAAAAGAGATAGATAACAATATCATTACTACTCTTGCTTTGCATTCACCTGAAGCAAAAGATTTAAGAAGAATGGTTTCTTATTTAAAAATTACAAATGAGTTATTAAGAGCTTCTTCAAATACACGTAATTTTATCAAGGGTTTTACAGAAGAGTGTAAAGAAGTGGATACAAAAATAGTAAACGATTATGCAATACCAATGCAAAAATCAACAGTAGATGCTATAAAGTACACTGTAGATATGATCTCTATAGATTGTGTTGATGAAACTCAAGAGTGTTTCAATAAAGTTGTAATTGCAGAGAATAAAACAGATGATTTATATGAGATGATAGAATCAGAACTATTTCAACAAAAACCAAAAGATAGTGAGTTTAATAAGTTTCATAAAATGCTTATTGTTTTAAGAAGAAGTGAAAAAATCGCAGATAGAGCGATGAGTATTGCTAGTTTACTATTATATGCAAATAATGGTGGAGAGATACATAGAGTATAAAAATTTAGGTATAATTAAAGTATGAATACAATTTTAATAGTAGAAGATGAACCGGATATTTTAGAGCTTTTAGAATATACACTTAGTAAAGAGTATGAGGTTATTGGTTGTTTAGATACCTCTCGTGTAGTTGATATTTTAGATCAAGAGTCAATAGATCTTATTCTTATGGATAGAAACCTCCCAAATGTAGAAGGAAGTATTTTTATCCAAGAACTCAGAAATAAGGGATATTCTCAAAATGTTATTTATATAACTGCAAAAGATGCTGATGAAAATATACTTGAGGGCTTCGAAAGAGGTGCTGATGATTATATAACAAAACCTTTTAATATAGATATCTTAAAAGCAAGAATAAAATCTGTTATCAATAGATCAAATAAAAATCACCAAGTATTAAAAGCACGAGATATCATCTATAATGCAAAACAAAAAAAGTTTATGATTAATGACGAAGAGGTAAATTTAACACATCTAGAACATGATTTACTTTTAGAGTTTATGAAAAATATCGATATCTTATTAAGTCGAGATACACTTCTTGAAAATGTATGGGATGATAATATGGATGTAAAATCCAAAACAGTAAATGTAGCTATAAAAAGACTCAAAGAAAAAATAGATCCATTTGGAAAGAAAGAGTATATCAAGTCTATTCGTGGGGAAGGTTATATCTTTAGCAAAGGGGCGATGAATTGTTAAAACTTCATGATATCTTTTTACGAAAATTTTTACTTTTATTTACAGCAATTTTTTTAGTAATGGCAACTTTATCATACTTTTGGATTAAAAGTATTTTTATAGAGCAAACTAAAATCGACCTTTTACATAATATTGATATATTTGCATTGAGTGTGGATGACTTAAATAGTTTAGATAATAAAGTACAAAAAATCAAAAATGTGATAGGATTAAGAGTAACAGTTATAGATAAAAATGGAGTAGTGATAGCTGAGTCTGACGAAGACAAATCTCTAATGGATAACCATCTCAATAGAACAGAAGTATTAGAGTCAAAGTATAATAAGTTTGGTTCAATTGTTAGATACTCTGATACACTTAAAAAAGATTTATTATATGTATCAAAAAAAGAGGTGTTTGGCGAAGAAGATTATTATATCCGAATGGCTAGAGATTTAGAACAGATTGATGAACAATATATTTATATCACACTTAAAGTTGGAATTTTATTTATAGTATTTATTGCTATCTTTTTTCTTGTTGCTTTAAAAATTAGTAAAAAAGTACAATATGAAACAAATTTAATTTTGCAGTTTCTTCATGATTTAACGAAACAAAACAAATCACTAAAAATAGAGTCTAATTATTCATTGGAGTTTCAAAAGATTACAAAATTATTAACAAAAGTTTCTTCTAGTTTATCAAAAAAGGATAAACAAAAATCAAAATATACTGCAAAATTAAAGTTTTCAAATAGACAAAAAGATGATATTATTGCAGCTATTTCACACGAATTTAAAAATCCAATAGCAGTGATAAGTGGATATAGTCAAACTTTGCTTGACGATAAAGATTTAAATGCAACAATCAGAGATAAATTTTTGGAAAAAATATTTACAAACTCTGCAAAACTAACTAATATGATTGATAGATTAAGATTATCTATTAAACTAGAAGAGGGGAAACAACCATATAGTTTCACCAAAACTAATATAAAAAATCTTACTACAAATATTGTAGATGAGCTAAAAGAGACATATCCTTCTCGTGACATCTCAATAGAATCGACTGATTTAGTAATGGAAGTAGATGAAACTATGATGGGTATTGCTATTACAAATCTTGTAGAAAATGCTTTGAAATACTCACAAGATGCAGTAGATATAAAAATCACTCAAAAAAGTTTGTGTGTGAGTGACGCAGGTATAGGGATAAATAGTAAAGATATCTCAAAACTTACAGATAAGTTTTATCGTGTTTCAAATAATGGATGGAATAATTCTATGGGTGTAGGTCTTTCTCTTGTCTCAAATATTTTAAATATACATAAGTTTACATTAGATGTAAAAAGTGTTGAAAATGAGGGCTCAACTTTTAGTATCGTTTTTTAAAACTCTTTAGTTCTTAAAGAGTTTTGCAAGTTTGTGTGTAACGTTGTCATCGGTGTATATTTTGATAAACTCAATACCAGATTTTTTAAGGTTTTCATATAAAAGATGATCATTTTTTTTTATTTTTGAAGTGTAATTATGAATCAATGACTTGTTTAAATCCCCTTCAAAAATTTGAGAACTACTTGGATCTACTAAATTGACATTGCCAAGAGCGACAGGTGTTTCTTCAAACTTATCTCTAACAATGATAACAATCACTTCATGTTTTTTAGAGAGTAGTTTTAAATTGATATCTTCACAATTAAAAAAATCTCCTATTAAAAAAAGAAGTGATTTTTTTTGTATTTGTTTATAAAGGTCATTAGTTATTCTTTTATAATCTACATTTTTCCCTATTGGGTCATAATCATTTATTTTTTCTACCATCATTTGAACACCCAACAATTTTTTTGTTTTTTTTGTATTTAAAACTGATGTCTCATTTGCGATAAAACTACTGTAACTATCCCCTTGTGCTGCAGCTATATAACCTATAGTAGAGGATATCTCCGTGATGATATCTTTTTTTAGCTTTTTGGTTCCAAAATAGGTACTTCCTGTAAGTATTGGGATGATATTTATATCAAGCTCACGTTGTGTATGAAACACTTTTACATATGGTTTTTGCATTTTAGCACTGATAACCCAGTCTATTTTACGGATATCTTCTCCATCTTCATATTCTCTTAACTCAACGAAATCATAACCTTCCCCTTTTATTTTAGAAGTGTTATTTCCTATTTGTTGAGAGAAAACTGATTTCTTCGTTCTTATGAGTAGTTTTTTTAAGGTGTCATTTACCACTATTGTTTCAACTTCATTCTAAATTCATTGATTATCGAGAGTTCTCTTTGTTGTAAATATTTTTTATATACATTTTGGCCTGATTTTTGTATAAGGTGTTCTATGATTATTTTTTGTTTTCCATTAAAGTTTTGAATTCTTTTAATAGTACCTGTTGCAAACACCTTCGTAAATTTCTTTTCATTTATCAGACTACTTGGTCCATCAATCTCAAAGCCCATGGTAAGATCTATAGATGTGTTTACTTTAATCTGGAATAGATCCTTAGTTTCAAGTGATATGTATCTATATGATAAGTCAATTGGAGTTAACTCTATATGAGTATTATTAAAATCGATACTTGTCTTAAAACTTTTATCAACGGTAATTCTTTTATTTGTTGCATCTCTTTCTTTATAGTCAATGATTTGTGCATTTGCAAGGGTAACAGAGGTTCTTTTTTTATCAATCTCAATAAGTTTTGCTTGTATATAGTATTTGCCGATATTTATAATCATTTGGCGTTCATATATAACTGATACAAGTTGTGTTTTACTGATTTGTACTGTAAAAACATTTTCTTGTACTTTTAGTAGTATCCCTTCATTGTTGATCACTAAACCCTTATAACTATTGATACAGATGATTTTTGTTTTATCGTTCATTGCTTTTAGAAGATGAGTTTCACATGATACCTGAACCACTTTTTTAGGAACAATAGCTTTTGCTATAGGTTTTTTGATTGCTATTTGTGTAGGAATAGGTTTTTGTATCTCTTCTTTTTTCTTTTCTATAATCACAGCTGGTGTTTTCTTTTCAGGTAAAGTACGAATCACTTCTTTTTTCACTGCAATAGGCTCTTTTTTAAGAGGTGCAGGTTTGATAGGTTTTCTTTTGATTTTTTCAGGTATAGTCATCTTTGATTTAAAAGTAGTATCTTTTATTTTTTCTATTTTACTTTCTTTTTGAGGTATAGACTTTTCTTTTTGTTTAGCCACTTCTATTTTATTTGGTTTTAATAAAATAACCTTTTGCAATGCTTTATTGAAGTTATTGAGTTGTAAAGGTTTTTGTAATAGTGCAACTATTCCTAAATCTAAAGTTTCTAATAGATTAAAATCACTATTTTTATAACTCAATACGATGATAGATACCTCAGGGACTTGGGCTTGGATATCTATAATCATCTCAAAAGAATTTTTCTTTGATAAGTTTAGGTCTGTAACGATAAGATCAGGTTTATTTTGTATAGCCTGATCTAGACCTTCTTGTCCATTGTATGCCTGGTATACCTTAGAGAATATCTTTTTTAAATGTGTGCTAATCTCTTCTTGTAACGATAAATTACTTTCGATATACAGTACTGATAAATTACTTGTTCGTTTGGTTCGTTTAGTTGCATTTTTCATTGTTAATAGTATACGATAATTAAACTTTAATATTTTATGAGAATGTGAAAAAATAGATATTTTTATTGTATAAATTAATATTAGTATTTAAGCATATCTTAGGTATCATTTTATAAATCAATACAAGGAAATCTAATGTTTCACGAACACAGAGAAATAGTTACAGAATTAAAAACAACAGACACACACTTTAGAAAAATATTTGAAGAACACAATGAACTTCATGATCAATTAGACAAAGCAGAAGCGGGTGGAGTTGACCATATTGACCATATGGAAATAGAAAGAATGAAAAAAGCAAAACTTAAATTAAAAGATGAAGCTTATGCAATGATTATGGATTTTAAAAACAAATAATTATTTAAATAACACACTGTAAAAAAAGGCTAAGTGGTACTCACTTAGCCTTTTTTGCTTTTTAAGCATTTATTAGATAAAATAAAATAATTTTAAAAAACAAAGGTAATCATAACATATGGAAAATCTTTTCGAATCACAAGATATAGTTGATATTAAAATTGAAGACTCAATTAAGGCTTCATACTTAGACTACTCAATGAGTGTTATTATAGGTCGTGCGCTACCAGATGCTAGAGATGGTTTAAAGCCAGTTCATAGAAGAATATTGTATGCGATGCATGATTTAAACATGACATCAAGAACTCCTTACAAAAAATCAGCGAGAATTGTCGGTGATGTAATTGGTAAGTATCACCCTCATGGAGATAACTCTGTATATGATGCTCTCGTTAGAATGGCACAAGATTTTGCAATGAGAGTTCCTCTTGTAGATGGTCAAGGAAACTTTGGTTCAGTAGATGGTGATAATGCAGCTGCCATGAGATATACCGAGTCAAGAATGACAAGATTAAGTGAAGATGTATTAAAAGATTTAGATAAAGATACTGTTAATCACACTGCAACTTATGATGATATGGGTAAAGAACCTACAGTTATGCCAACACGAGCTCCATTATTACTAATTAATGGTTCTGAGGGTATTGCTGTTGGTATGGCAACAAAAATTCCACCACACAATCCAACAGAAGTTATGAATGCCCTTTTACATTTAGTAGACAATCCACAAGCAGATGCGACAGATTTAATGGAGTTTATTAAAGGCCCAGATTTCCCAACAGGTGCAACAATATTTGGACGGCAAGGGTTTACAGACGCTTATAAAACTGGTCGTGGAAAAGTGAAGATGAGAGCAAAGCATCACATTGAAACAAAAGGGAAAAAAGATATCATCATTTTAGATGAACTTCCTTACCAAGTAAATAAAGCAAGACTAGTAGAACAAATAGCTACTTTATCAAAAGAGAAAACTGTTGAAGGTATCTCTGAAGTTAGAGATGAGTCTGATAGAGAAGGTACGAGAGTAGTTATTGAGCTTAAAAAAGATGCTATGGCTGAAATCGTTATGAATAATCTTTACAAAACAACACCAATGCAAGGTACTTTTGGGATTATATTATTGGCAGTTCACAATAAAGAACCAAAAATATTCAATCTTCCTCAGATTTTAAATATCTTTTTAAATCACAGAAAAACTGTAATTATTAGAAGAACAATTTTTGATCTAGAAAAAGCAAAAGCTAGAGCTCATATATTAGAAGGTTTAAAAATTGCTTTAGATAATATCGATGAAGTAGTTAAAATCATCCGAGCAAGTACAAATGATACAGATGCAAATGAAAAACTTTGTGCTGCATTTGCACTTACTGAGATACAAGCAAAAGCTATCTTAGATATGAGGCTTGGTCGTCTTACAGGACTTTCTAGAGAAAAACTTGAAGAAGAATTAAAAGCATTATTAGAACTTATTGATGAGTTAGAATCTATTCTTAAATCTGAAGAGAAATTAAATTTTATCATTAAAGAAGAGTTAACAGAAACTAGAGATAAATATGCTGAGATGAAAGATAAGTCTGGTAAATTAATAGCTGATAGAAGAACAGAAATTGAAGAAAGTTATGATGATATTGATATCGAAGATTTGATTCCAAATGAACCAATGGTAGTTACGATTACTCATAATGGTTATGTAAAAAGAGTACCAATAAAAGCTTATGAAATGCAAAGACGTGGTGGTAAAGGTAAAGTTGCTGTGACAACACATGATGATGACTTTATTGAAAGATTCTTTGTGAGTAATACTCATGATACTTTATTATTCGTTACAAACTTTGGACAACTGTACTGGTTAAAAGTATATAGAATTCCAGAAGGTGGAAGAACAGCAAAAGGGAAAGCGGTTGTAAATCTTATCAATCTTAAAGAAGATGAAAAAATTATGGCTATTATCCCTACAACAGATTTTGCAGATGATAAATCTATGGCGTTCTTTACTAAAAACGGTATCATAAAAAGAACAGCATTAAGTGACTTTAGTAATATTAGAAGTAATGGTGTAAGAGCGATTGTTCTTGATACTGATGAAGAAGGTAACGTAATTGATGAGATTGTAACAGCTCAGATTACACTTCCAGAATCTAAGTATCTTATGATATTTACAGCACTTGGTCAAGTTATTAGATTTGATATAGATAAAACAAGAACACAAGGTAGAACAACAAGAGGTGTAAGAGGTATCAAGTTTAAAGACGAAGCAGACTTTGTAGTTGATGCAGATGTTATTGAAAATGAGCAACAAGAGTTATTAACAGTATCTGAAAAAGGTGTTGGTAAACGTACTGAAGTTGAAGCATACAGACTAACTAACAGAGCTGGTTCTGGTGTAATCTCTATGAAATTAAGTCCAAAAACTGGTAAAACAGTTGTTGGTAATGTTATCGTTGATGAAGAACAAGACCTTATGGCTCTTACATCTATTGGTAAAATGATTAGAGTAGATATGAATACAATTAGAAAAGCAGGTAGAAATACATCTGGTGTAACAATTGTTAACGTAGATAAAAATGACAAAGTTGTAAGCATTGCAAAATGTCCAAAAGCAAAAGATGATGAATTAGATATTCAACTAGCAGATGATATGGCTGGTGTGGATTTAGAAGAAAGAAATTTATTAAGTAATACAGAAAAAGAAGAGGAATAAAAAGTAAGATGAGTGGAAAATATAACGTTGCCGTAGTTGGTGCAACAGGTGCAGTTGGTGAAGAACTATTTAGAGTTATGGAAGATTTAAACTTCCCAGTTGGTGAGCTTTTACCATTAGCAAGTGCAAAAAGTGTTGGTACAAGTATAACTTTTGATGGAAAAGATTATCCAGTAGTTGAGTTAACAGATACTGTTTTTGAAGAAAATGAAGTACATATTGCATTTTTTAGTGCAGGTGGTTCTATCTCTGAAAAATTTGCTAAATATGCTGTAGAGGGAGGGGCTGTAGTTATTGATAACACAAGTCACTTCAGAATGGATGCAAACGTACCTTTAGTAGTACCAGAAGTAAATCCAGAAGATATCAACCAATGGAGAGAAACAGGAATCATCGCAAATCCAAATTGTTCAACAATCCAAATGGTACAAGCACTTAAACCACTTGATGATTTATATGGTATCAAAAGAGTTGATGTATCAACATACCAAGCAACTTCAGGAGCTGGTAAAGCTGGTATGGAAGAGCTAGTTATGCAGATGCAAGACTTTTTTGCATTTAAACTTGATGAAACAAAAAAAGAAGCATTTATGCATCAAATCGCTTTAAATGTTATCCCTCATATTGATGTACCACAAGAAAATGGTTTCACAAAAGAAGAGATGAAAATGGTAAACGAAACACAAAAAATTCTTAAAAAAGATATTGCAGTTGCTGCAACTTGTGTAAGAGTTCCTGTTTTAAGATCACATAGTGAGTCTTTAACAGTAACATTCCAAAATGATATCGATGTAGATTTAGGTGAAGTAAGAAATGCACTTCATGAGTTTGAAAATGTAGAAGTTTTAGATGATATTGAAAATGGTGTATACCCAATGCCAATTATCTCTACAGATACAGACCTTACATATGTAGGTAGACTAAGAAAAGATATCTATGATGACAATGTTTTACATATGTTTAACGCAGCTGATCAAGTAAGAGTAGGGGCTGCTACAAACTCTGTAAGAATTGCTATCAAATGGATAGAATTTCAAAAAGAAGATATCTAAATAGATGTTTGAAAAAGTTTTTGAAGGTGCGATTTGGCAAAGTAGATTTGTAGTTATATTGGCTGTTATATTTGGTCTTATAGGTGCGTTTGTATTATTTATAGTAGCTTCTTTAGATATCTGGAATGTAGCAGTATATACTTTTAACACAATAATAACTCATGCTCATCCAGAAAAATTTCATGAAGATATAGTTGCTGGTATTATAGGTGCTGTTGATTTATATCTTATTGCTGTTGTTATGTTTATATTTGCCTTTGGTATTTATGAACTATTTATTTCAGAAATAGATCAGGCAAGCCAAGATAGTAAAAGTAGTAAAATACTTGCTATTCATTCGCTTGATCAATTAAAAGACAAAATTGCTAAAGTTATTGTTATGGTTTTAGTTGTGAACTTTTTTCAAAGAGTTCTTCATACAGAATTTACAACACCTTTAGAGATGTTATATTTCGCATTATCGATTGCAGCATTGGCTGTTGGATTATATTTTTTAGGAAAAGTAGGGAAACATTAATGAGTAAAGAAAATAGTAAAATATTTGTAGATGCGTGTTTTGGAAAAGAAACACCATATTCACCAGTATGGATGATGAGACAAGCAGGAAGATACCTTCCTGAGTATATGGCAGTTCGAGCAGAAGCTGGTAATTTTTTAAATCTTTGTCATGATCCAAAAAAAGCAGCAGAAGTTACTATTCAGCCTTTAGATATAGTAGGTGTTGATGCAGCTATTTTATTTTCTGATATATTAGTTATCCCAGATGAGATGGGTATGGACTTAGAGTTTATCAAAGGTTTTGGACCAAAGTTTCATGACCCATTAACAAGCCAAGAAGATTTAGATAGATTAATTGGTGGAAAAGAAGCAAGTGATAAACTTACATATGTATATGATACTATTGAACTTTTAAGAAAACAGTTAGATGAAAGAGGAGACAACAAAGCACTTATTGGTTTTACTGGTGCGCCTTGGACTCTTGCTACATATATGATCGAAGGTCAAGGTACAAAAACATATAATCTTTGTAAAAAGCTTATGTACTCTAATCCTGAACTTTTACACAATATACTTAAAAAAGTAACAGAAGTTGTAAAACTTTATATGGAAAGACAAATAGAAGCTGGTATCGATGTAGTTCAGATTTTTGATTCTTGGGCTGCTGCTATTGAGCCAGGTAAATATGACGAATTCTCATGGTCATACATGGTAGAGATTGCTGAGTATTTAAAAGAAAAATATCCACATATCCCAGTTATCATGTTCCCTAAAGGTGTTCCTGCATTTTTAGATAAAGTATATGGAAACTTTGATGTATTTGGTGTAGATTGGGGAACTCCAATGGCACTAGCAAAAGAAAAGCTTGGAGATAAATATGTGCTTCAAGGAAATATGGAGCCATGTAGACTTTACTCAAAAGAAGCAACAACTGCTTGTGTTGAAGCTATTCAAGATATTATGGGTGGAAAAAGACATATCTTTAATTTAGGTCATGGAATCCTTCCTGATGTACCCGTTGAAAATGCGAAACACTTTGTATCTGAGTGTCAAAGAGTAAGCGGAAAAAAGTAAACTTGTGAATAATATAATATTCGGACCCATTCCATCAAGAAGATTTGGAATGAGTCTAGGTATCGACCTATCTCCAAATGCAAAACAATGTAATTTTGACTGTTTATATTGTGAACTCTCTTATGCCAAAACAATGTCAAAACAAATAGATGTTATCTCTGTAAAAGATATCGTATCTGCACTCAAAAAATCTTTAGAAAATCATGAAAATATCGATGTGATAACATTCACAGCAAATGGTGAGCCATCTTTATATCCATATTTAAGTGAACTCATAGATGAGATAGATAAATTTAAAGGTGAAACAAAAACACTTATTTTAAGTAACGGCGCAAATATCTATGAAAAAGAGATACAACAAACACTTTCCAAAATAGATATAGTAAAACTTTCACTTGATTGTGTAAGTACTGAGTGTTTTAAAAAACTTGATCGTGTAGATGAGAGTGTAGATGTAAGTAAAATAGTAAGTGGAATGGTGGAGTTTAGAGCATTACATACAAAACAACTTATCATAGAAACACTTTTTGTAAAAACTTTAAATGATAAAGATTCTGAGATAGAAGGTCTTAAAGTAGCATACGATCAAATACAACCAAATCGTATCGATATAGGGACTATAGATAGACCACCTGCTTATGCAGTACAGCCAGTATCTCATGAAACATTAGTAAACATAGCTAATACTTTTGATGGACTTCCTGTAACTATTGCACATAAAAATAAAATAGTAAATAAGCAAAAATTTGACGAGCAAGAGATAGTGAGTTTACTTTGCCGAAGACCACTTACTTTTGATGATGTAGAAAATACATTTGATGAAGAGTCGTTAAATTTACTAGATCAGTTAGTAAAAACAGAAAAAATATCTATAATCAACAATAATGGCGTTAAATTTTATAAAATTTAAAATTTAAGCTATATTTAATTGACATCTATAGATATTTCGACTATAATCCTGCCACTTAAAAAGATAAATACTTTTTATATACAAGTTCCGGCATAGCTCAGCGGTAGAGTAGATGACTGTTAATCATTTGGTCCGTGGTTCGATCCCACGTGCCGGAGCCATTCAATTTAAACAATCCCCCAAAAAAAACATAATTATCACAAATATTTCATAATAACACTACTGTATCCTAAAATTTCAGGTTTTATTATATATTTATATTTTTGTTAAAAAAGATAGAAATTTATGCTGTTTTTCATTGACAAATAAAAAAAAATCAAGTATAATTCTGCCACTTAAAAAGACAACCATATCTTTTTATAAATTACCGATTCCGGCATAGCTCAGCGGTAGAGTAGATGACTGTTAATCATTTGGTCCGTGGTTCGATCCCACGTGCCGGAGCCATAAAGCTTTTAGATATTTGAACAT
>Ga0193964_1000148_pt1 | contig 34220 bp, 39 predicted proteins | sample FB_7_MG_FD_140323 | JGI IMG/M metagenome (GOLD analysis project Ga0193964, IMG submission 140323) | Microbial mat bacterial communities from the Broadkill River, Lewes, Delaware, United States - FB_7_MG | ecosystem: Environmental > Aquatic > Freshwater > River > Microbial mats | place: USA... | reverse complement strand
AATGAAATTTACACAAAGCTTACATCAAGTTGATGTTAAAAAAGACTGGATTGTTATTGATGCTACTGATAGAATCTTCGGTAGACTTATGACAGAAGTTGCAACTATTTTAAGAGGTAAAAACAAACCTAATTTTACTCCTAATATTGACTGTGGAGATAATGTTGTTATTATCAATGCTAGTAAAGTTAAATTTACTGGTGCTAAATTAGCAGATAAAAACTACTATACTCACTCAGGACACTTTGGTTCTACTAAAACTCATAAAATGGCTGATATGTTAGAAAACAACCCTGAGAGATTGTTTAAATTAGCAGCAAGAGGAATGTTACCTAAAACTAAATTAGGTGCTAAAATACTTAAAAACTTAAAAGTGTATGATAGTGCAGAGCACCCACACACAGCACAAGTACAAGGATAATCAATGGCAAAAGTATATGCAACAGGAAAAAGAAAAACAGCAATAGCTAAAGTATGGCTAGAAGTTGGTACAGGTGAAATCACTGTTAACGGTGAAGCATTAAATACATGGCTTGGTGGTCACGAAGCTCTTAAAAAAAGAGTTAGACAACCACTAGAAGTTTCTAAACAATTAGAATCTGTAAACATCGTTGCAAAAACATTAGGTGGTGGATATTCTGCTCAAGCTGATGCTTTAAGACATGGTATTTCAAGAGCTTTAGTTGCTTATGATGAGCAATTCAGAGCAATCATCAAACCTCATGGTTTACTTACTAGAGACGCGAGAGTTGTTGAAAGAAAGAAGCCAGGTCGAAGAAAAGCGAGAAGATCTCCTCAGTTCTCAAAAAGATAATTGGTATTTTTTACCACTTTCTTCAAAAGCCAAAAAGATTTTTCTTTTTGGCTTTTTTTATGCCCAAAATTTATTTCTCTTGACATTCAGTTATAAATAATATATAATAGTCATATAATATTACTATAAGTGCTAATTTATAGTTAAAAAGGAAATAATATGATTACTAAAATTTTAAATAAAGAAAAAATACCAAAAATAGATAAACTGAAAAAAAAGTTTAATATTTTTAGAGCTATTATTATCAAAAGCGAACAAGAGCTTCGTTCTGTAGAGTTTATGAATAAAAATGGTGTATTTAGAGGATTTGGAAAAAGTACAAAAGAAGCATATAAAAATGCGGAAAAAGTGATTAAAGCTTATTATAAAAATAAACAGAGCAATACTCGTATCGGATACAGTTATTAATTCAATTTAAAACAAAAAAGAGAGTATAGTTTTAAATCTATCTCTTATATAGATTTATATACAATTGGCTATGAAAAATATAGTTCTCTTATGTATGTTTTGGCTAAGCGTGTATTCATCTACATTAAATTTAAGTCTCTCTTCAAATCCGAGTCGAATAAACCCAGTTATCTCATCAGATACATCAAGTAGTGAAATAGAGTCATGGCTTTTTAATGGTTTGTTTAAATATGATAAAGATGGAAATGTAGTAACTGACCTTGCTTCATCATATAGATTTATTGATGATGTTACTTTAGAGATTAAACTAAAAAAAAATGTAAAATGGCATGATGGAAAAAAGTTTACTTCACAGGATGTTTTATATACTTATAACTTAATACACAACCCAAAAATTTACACACCATTAACTACAAACTATAAAAAGGTATTGTCCCTTAATGTAATAGATGATTATACTGTTGTGATTAAATATAAAGAGGCATATTTCAAAGCATTAGAGATATGGATGGTATCTATTATTCCAAAGCATATCTTTAAAAATGAAAAAGATGTTATGACTAGTAAGTTTAATAAAAAACCAATAGGAACTGGACCTTACAAACTCAAAGAGCTAAAGATGTCACAAGATATTGTTTTAGAGGTAAATAAAAACTATTTTGGAGTAATCCCTAAAATAGAAAAGATACGATATAAATTTGTACCTGATATTACTACTTCATTTTATATGCTGAAGCAAAAGCAGATTGATATAGGTACATTAACACCTATTCAAATAGATAGACAACTCAATAAAAATTTTCATGAAAATTTTAATATATTTGAAAAACAAAGTTTTACATATGGGTATTTAGGATTTAATTTAAAAAATAAAAAGTTTCAAGATAAAAGAGTACGTGAGGCAATTAGTTTTGCAATTAATAGGCAAGAGATAATAGATATATTATATTTTGGACATGCGAAAATTTGTCATGGTCCTTTTCTCCCAGGAACATTTGCTTTTAATGAAAATGTTTCGAGTTCTTTTCAAAATATATCAAAAGCAAAAAAAATCCTTAAATCTTTGGGATATGATATAAACAATCCTTTTGAGTTTGAAGTAATCACAAATGCAAATAATAAAGCAAGAATCAACATAGCCCAAATTATGCAGTACCAATTAGCCAAAGCTGGCATTAAAATGAAAATACGAGTTATGGAGTGGCAGGCATTTTTAAATACTGTTCTTCATCCTAGAAAATTTGAAAGTATTATTTTAGGGTGGTCATTGGCATTGATGCCAGATGCTCGTTCTATTTGGCATAGTACGAGTGATAAAAAGGGTGGTTTTAATTTTGTGGGATATTCAAATAAAACAGTTGATTCTTTAATTGAAAAAGGGGAAGTCACTGTAGATAGAGAAAAACTAAGTGTTATTTACAAACAAATATTTCAAGAGATTGCAAGTGATTTACCCTATTTATTTCTCTACATCCCCAATAGTATTAAAGCGGTAAATAAGAGTATACAAAATGTAAAACCAGCTTTAATAGGGATAAGACATAATGAAGAAGAATGGATAAAAATTAAGGAATAATATGGATAAAAATAAAAAAGTGACGATACTGTTTGATTTAGATGGTACATTAATAGATAGTACAGATGCAATTGTAGGGTGCTTTTATCACTCTTTTAAAGAACTCAATTTTGATTTTCAAGGCGATGTTGAAGATATTAAAAATGAGATAGGATACCCTTTAGATGTGATGTATGCAACACTTGGAGTACCTCAAGAACAAGTATGGGATTTTGTAGATTCATATAAAAATGAGTATAGAAAAGTATCAGAAGCTAAAACAACTTTATTACCAGATGCATATGAAGCTGTAAAGTTGGCTTCATCATTTGCTAGACTTGGAATAGTAACAACAAAAACTACACTGTATACAATTCCATTATTAAAAAACTTTGGTATATATGAATATTTTGAAACTATTATTGGAAGACAAGAGGTAACAAATCCAAAACCACATCCCGAACCAATATACAAAGCGATGGAAAGTATGAATATCACAAATGAAAATAATATTTATATGGTAGGAGATACAAAACTTGATCTAATAGCTGCACAAGAAGCTGGGGTAAAAAGTATCGGAGTATTATGTGGATATGGTAAGAAAAAAGATTTAGAGTGTTATACTCAAAATATCTCTGTTGATGCATTATCTAGTATAAAAAAATTAAAAGAAAAATATTCTTGATGAATTACTACGAAAAAGAATTAAATATAATAAAAAAGTCAAATAGATTTCGAAAAAGAAAACTATTTGACAAAAAGCTTATAGATTTAGCATCAAATGATTATTTAGGTTTAAGTACAAAAAAATCACTTTTGAAAAAAACATATAAAATACTTCAAGAAGAAAAGTATTTTACTCCTAAAGCCTCAATGCTGGTAAATGGCTATTCTTCTATACATCAAAAATTTGAAAAAAAACTATGTAAACTCAATATGTTTGAAAATGCAGTTGTAGTTGGTAGTGGTTTTTTAGCAAATATCTCACTTATAGAATCTCTTATACGAAAAAGAGATATTTTATTTATCGATGAACAATATCATGCTAGTGGTATGTTAGCTACAAAACTAGTTCAAGGTGAAGTTGTCATTTTTAAACATAATGATACAAAAGATTTAAAACAAAAAATAAAAGAACTAAGCTATACACCAAATAGAATTATTATAGCTATTGAGGGTGTGTACTCTATGGGTGGTGATATTGCACCAAAAGAGTTTAATGATATCGCATCTACATATAATGCTATTTTATTAGTAGATGAAGCTCATAGTTCAGGTGTCATAGGAAAAAATCTTTTAGGTTGGTTTGATTATCATAATATAGTACCACAACAAAACCATATAAAAATGGGAACATTAGGAAAAGCCTATGCAAGTTATGGAGCGTATATTTTGGCTTCTCATAACATCATCTCTTTTTTAGAAAATAGAGCAAAACCTATTATTTATGGAACAGCACCATCATTATTTGATATAGCTTTAGCCTATACAAATTTAAAATATCTACAAAAACATAAAAAGAAAATCAAAGAAAACATAAAAGAAAATCAAAATATTATTAAAAAATATTTACAAATTGATACTAAGTCATTAATAGTTCCTATAGAAATAGGGGATAATAAGAGAGTAATGCAGATACAAGAAGAACTTATCTCAAAAGGTTATTTAGTAGGTGCTATTCGACAACCAACAGTATCAAAAGCAATTATAAGATTGATTATAAAATTAGATATAAAAAAGAAAGAGTTAAAAGAAGTAGTAAGATACCTAAAAAATTAGGTATCTTTATGATTAGTTTTCGTTTTTAACTTGCGGTAAAATAAGATTTAAAAATATTCCCATAATTGCCCCAAGACCAATACCAGAAAATGATACTGCACCAAAATTAAAAGTCATTCCACCAATTGCAAATACTAAAATAACAGATACAATCACCATATTTCTACTACAAGATAAATCAACTTTTTCTTTTATCAAAGTAGACATTCCAACTGAAGCGATGATTCCAAAAAGTAGTAACATGATTCCACCCATAACTGGTACTGGAATAGTAGATAAAAAACCACCGATTTTTCCTACAAAAGCTAATATAATAGCAAATATTGCTGCCCATGTCATAATTGCTGGGTTAAATGCTTTTGTAATAGAAACAGCACCTGTAACTTCAGAGTAAGTAGTGTTAGGTGGTCCTCCAAAAAATGATGCAATAGATGTTGCAATTCCATCACCTAAAAGTGTATTTTTAAGCCCAGGCTCTTTTAAATAATCTCTTTTTGTTACATTTGAAATAGCTAACATATCTCCTATATGTTCTATTGCAGGAGCAATTGCAATAGGTAAAATAAATAATATAGCTTCCCAGTGAAACACAGGAGCAACAAAATCAGGAACAGCAAACCAAGCAGCTTTTTCAATAGAAGAAAAATCAACTACTCCAAAAAATAATGCAACACCATATCCACCAATAATACCAAATAAAATAGGGATAAGTTTAAAAATACCTTTTCCTAAGAGTGAAGTAAAAACAGTTATAGTCAAAGCAATCATAGAAATGATTAGTGCTTGGTCTAATGGCACTAATTGAATAGCTCCATCACCTGTTTTTCCCATGGCCATGTTTACTGCAACTGGTGCTAAAATCAAACCAATAGAGATAATAACGGGACCCACTACAACAGCTGGAAGTAGTTTATGTAAGAAGTCTGTTCCTTTTATACGGATGATAAAACTTAAAATGATATAAAAAAGTCCAGCTGCAACTAATCCTGACATTGTTGCTGCTATTCCCCATTGTGTTACACCATATGAAATTGGTGCGATAAATGCAAATGATGATGCTAGAAAAATAGGGGGAATTGCTTTTTTATTTACAAGTTGAAATGCTAATGTACCAACACCTGCAGTAAATAATGCAACGCTGGGATTTAGTCCTGTTAAAATTGGCACTAATACAAGTGCTCCAAATGCTACAAATAGAAATTGTAGCCCTACAATCGAATCTTTTATTCGAAAATTATATAGTGTATTATCCATGGTTAACCTTTGGCGTATATTACTATATCTATGGAAAAAACTTGCTAAATTGTGATACAATACGGAAAATTATTTAGGGTATAAAAATGTATAAAGAAAGTACAAATGTTGTAGTAAAACATTTAATAAATAGACTAAGAGATGTACACACAACATCAAATGAATTTAGACTTACAATCGAAGAGATATCACGTATCATTGTTTCAGAAGCATTATGTGATTTTAATACAGTGACACAAACAGTAAAAACATGGCAGGGATCATTAGATGTGCAGATGTTAGAGGTACAAAAACTTGTACTTGTTCCTATTTTAAGAGCTGGAGAGCCTATGCTTACTGGTATTTTAAGAACTCTTCCATACGCAAAAAGTGGATTTTTAGCGATGAAAAGAGACGAAGAAACTGCAGAATCAAAGTTATTTTATGAAAATATTCCAAATATAGAAGACAAAACTGTATTTTTATTAGATCCGATGATCGCTACAGGTGGGTCATTAATTGATGGTATTGATTATTTAAAAAGTAAAGGTGCAAAAAGAATTATCTCTTTAAATCTTCTTGGTGCTCCAGAAGGTATCAAAAATGTACAAGAAGCACATCCAGATGTAGATATTTTTATAGCTCAAGTTGATGAGAGACTTGATGAAAATAATTATATTAGACCAGGTCTTGGTGACGCTGGAGATAGAGCATTTAATACAAACGATTAATTTCGTTTGTATTTTACTTACTGTTGAATATACTCAATTCTATCTGGTATTCCTGCTAATTTAAAACCATTGAGTCTTAGTCTACAACTATCACAAACTCCACACGCTTTATCCTCATTTGCATAACAACTCCATGTATGCTCTAAGGGCACGTTTAGTTCTATTGCTTTAGTAACGATTTGGGCTTTACTCATATGTACTAAAGGTGTGATGATTTCGAGTTTTGTTTCCTCTTTTGTCCCTTGATTCATAGCAGCAGACATCTTATCTATAAATGTATCTGAACAGTCTGGATACCCACTACTATCTTCTTGTACTACACCTATATATAAAGCTTCAGCTTCATGTTTTTCTGCAATAGCTGTTGCAATACTTAAAAATATTCCATTTCTAAATGGCACATATGTAACTGGCACACCCTCTTCAACACCACCTGTAGGTATATCTATAGTTTTATCTGTAAGTGCAGAAGCTCCTATTTGTGTAAAAAATGGGATATTTATCTCATATTTTTCTTCTACGTTTAGTTCTCTTGCAATATTTCTAAATGCTTCAAGTTCTTTATGTTCTGTTCTTTGTCCATAGTTAAAATGAACTGCTATAATTTCATAGCCACTATTTTTTGCAATGTATGAAGATAGTGTTGAATCCATACCTCCACTTAATACACAAACTGCTTTTTTCATATTTATTTATAATCCTTAGTTGAAATAATCTTTTTCTATATCTGTAAAAAACTTCCAGTTAATAGGTAAAATTTTTGCAATTGCCTCTTTTTCTAATGTTTCGTTTTGTTTATTTAAAACCATAACGGCATTACATTTATGTAAAACACCTACCATTCCTGCTGCTCTTTTTTGGGAAGCAGTGAAATATTCTCCATCAAAATGACCTGGAATGATGGTAGTTCTTCCTTTTTTGTTGTTGAGTTTCTCGCCCATTTTAGCTAACAATGTATTGTGATATACATTTTTACTTCCTGAAAGTTTTTGCATAATTATTTTTCCAAATATTTCAAAAATAAGTGCAGCAGCAAGTGGATTTCCTGGGAGGTTTAAAACATATGTATTGTTTATTTTTCCAAATACTGTTGGTTTACCCGGTTTGATTGTGATACCATCAAAAAGTGTTTCCATATCAAAAGAATCAAATGCTTCTTTTGTAAAGTCAGCATCACCTACACTTATACCACCACTAGTGATGATAAAATCAGCGTATAAAGAGTTTGAGATTACATCTTTTAGTGACTCTACATTATCTTTTGCCATCCCTACAAAGGTTACATCAGCACCTAGCTCTTCTGTTCTTGCTAAAAGTGTCGGTGTGTTTGAATTGTATATTTGATATTCTTCAATTTTTTCATAATGTAGTTTTAACTCTTCACCACTTGTAAATACAGAGATTTTTGGTTTTCTATACACTCTTACGTGAGTAATACCTTGTGAAGCAAGAACAGTAACTGAAGCAAAATTCAAATCATCACCTTTTGATAAAAGTTTTTCACCTTTTTCGATATCTTCACCTGTAAAACGGATATGTTGATTTGCTTTGATTTTTTCAGGAAGTAAAATAGTATTTTCATCAATTTGTGTAGTTAATTCTTGGGGAATAATTGCTTCTGTAGGGGTTGGTACACGAGCACCTGTCATTATTTTAACACATTGACCCTCTTGAAAATTTGTTCTTTTTTCACTTCCTGCAAAGATAGTATCTATAACTTTTATCTCTTTATTTGCATCTTCTAGCTTAACTGCATATCCATCCATAGCTGAATTATTAAATGTTGGTAGAGAGAGATTAGCATAGATATCTTCAGCTAAAATTCGGTCTTGAATATTTTCGATTGGAACTATCTCACAAGAAACTTTTGATATGTTTTTGCTGATAATTCTTAATGCTTCTTTGATACATATACTCATAGTACTACCCCTTAATTTTTATATGATATAATACCAAAAAATATTAAAGAGGAATATTATATATGGATTTTGTAAGTACATCAATTACTTGGCATGTTTATGCTATTGTAATTTTAGTTTTATTAATGATTAACAACCTTTTCACAGTTTTAAAATCAAGTGATTATATTACATTAGTGAGAAAATTAAAAATTATGACACCATTTTACCACTCTATGAATGCTGTTGTTGCTTATACTGGAGGAATTGTTGCGGCTTATTCTCATGATGTAAGTATTACAGTTGTACTGATGATAGCAACTACCATTTTTGTAATGGTTTTAGAGATTAAAAGATATAAAAAAATGAGAGTGATTAAACTTGCAGAAGTGGAAAAACAACGTGAATTTGTTTTATTTGCAAAGAAAATTTATCTGATGGAAATAGGTGCAGTTGTGTTTACGTATGTTGTATCAAAGATATTTTAATTTAGATTATGCAGTACACTTATCATAAAGATTCTGGACTAGATAGTATTGAAATAGAAGCAGAGTTGCATAAATATTTATTTAAAGTACGGCGACATGATATAAATGAAGATTTATATTTTAGGAATTTAGAAGATAAAAACATATATAGATATAAAGTACAAAATATAGATAGAAGAAAAACAACATTATCATTAGAAGGTTTTGAAGAGAAAATTGTAGAACCTAAAAAAGAGTTACATATAGGGTGGTGTCAAATCGATCCTAAATCTGTAGAAAAAATGATCGCTAGTTTAAATGAACTCGGAGTTACTAAAATTACATTTATAAGTTGTGAATATTCTCAAAGAAAATATTCAATAAATTATGAAAAAATAGAAAAATTACTTATAAATTCTAGCCAACAATCAGGAAGAAGTAGTATTATTGAGATTGATGAGTGTGATTGTTTAGAACAATTTATAGAAAATAATCCAGATACTTTCATGTTTAATTTTTCGGAAAACTTAATTGATGATAAAAAAAATGAAATCAAAACTATCATTATTGGTTGTGAGGGTGGTTTTTCTAAAGATGAAGTTAGCAATTTTGACGAAAGTAAAATTGTGGGAATTGATTCTAATCTGATTTTACGAAGTGAAACAGGAGTTGTTACTATTGCTTCAAAAATAGCAGTATAACTTAAAATTTGTAAAGCAAAACATATATGTTTTACTTTACCGTTTTAAGACCTTTATCCAACCATCCGTAGTTGATACCACCCTCAAGTTCATATACATTTTCATAACTTAATTGTGTACTTAAAAAACCACCTACAGTTTTAGTTCTATTTGCATGAGCACATACTAAAATAAATTTTTGTTTTTTATTTTTAACAATCTTTATAAATTGTTCCATCCATTCATTTATATCATACTCACCATAACTATCAAAAAAAGTAAGTTTATGGCTTCCTTCTATGATACCATATCTATTCCACTCATCTTCTCTTCTAATATCTATAAGAACTGTTCCATTTTTTATTTCGTTTTGCACATCTTGAGTACTCATTGTTTTAAAATCTGCTAACATTATGTTTCCTAGTAATAATATGAGAAAAATCTTTTTTAACATTATTTTCCTTTTTATTTATAAAAAAAGGGAAGAACAATGTCCTTCCCTTTTATATCCATTATTGTATTTATAGATAGTGAAAAATTGGTATTACCAGCTTCTTACTATACTATGACATCTAGAACAAGCATTAAGCATATCAGAGTAACCCTCTGCTGCTTTTGTATATGCTTTATCGTCTAAATTAAGCTCAATAATAGTTGCATCAGCTGCAATTCTTTTTGAAGCATTTTCTGCAACATTTACCATGTGCTTTTTATTTGAAGGTAAAGATTTTTTGATCACTGCACTATCAGAAAACATTGCGTTTCCTTTAGTGATAGCTTTAAGACCTTCTCTTACCATTTGTTCATTATTATTAATAAACCCAAATTGAACTTGCTCAATACCTTTTTGCATCATATTCATTGATGTACTTAGTGTTTCACTTGCACTTGCAACAGTAACACTTAGAATACCTGCCATTAAAATTTTAGTTAATTTCATCATTTCCCTTTATTAGTGAACTTGTCGCCAAATTTTAGTTTTCCATAACCATGCAAAGATTGCGAAGATTACAAGGTACGCTAAAAATGGTCCTCTAAGTGCTTCTCTTTCAGCTTTTTTACTATCTCCAGCTTCAGTTAAGTACCCAACAACTTGGTCTTCTGCATCTTGAGTTAATCCAACTCTAGGCATAGCAGTACCATGTAAATGTTTTTGAGGGTCATTAATAAATTCATGTAAAAAACCTTCACTTCTACTTCTAATCATTTGAGATAAATCTGGAGGGATTACACCCATGTAAGATTTAATGTTAGCATCTGGAGTCTTAGCAGCCATTGAACCACCATAGAAATCACCATATTTAATACTATGACATCTTTGACAAGCATCAGCAAATACTTCTTTGTTTGTCATCTCTTTTGGAGCAATTGATTGTAAGTATGCAACGATATCTGCAATCTCTTGTGGTTGCATCCAGTTATATGCAGGCATCGGGTGAGATGCACCATCTTCAAATTTATGTGCTGTTTTTGCAGCTTTTGCTGGATCTTTAATAAATGCAGCTAAATAGTCAGCATTATAGATTTTACCAGCAGAACTTAAATCTGGTGGAACTACACCATAAGATGCAGCACTAGTAGCATCATCCATAACTGGTGGAAAACCAACAGCAGTAATACTATGACACGCTGTACAGTTAGAAGCAACAGCTTCTGCACCTTTAGTTGCATCACCTGTTAATCCATTTAATCCATCAACATCGCTAAATGTATAGTCTGGAGCTGGAACATGCGGATGTAACTTAGAGTGAGCGAAAGGCTCAACTCCCCAGTATAATAATCCTGTAAAGAATACAACAATTGCTAATATTTTAATTTCTCTCATTATAATGCTCCTCTTGCTTTTGCATCTGCTTTAGTAACAAATGGCATAGATGCGAATAGTAGTAAGAATACTGCTGTTGCATAGAAACCTACCCATGCATTTGCACCAGTTGGAGGTAATTTACCATATACAGTAAGTACAAGTAAATCTATAATCATAATCCAGAACCAAATAAAGAATCTAGGTCTTTTGTGTGCTGGTAAAATATCTGGATCTCTATCAATAAATGGAACGATTAAGAATGCTGCTTGTGCAAATCCAAAAATCATTAAACCAATATCTCCAGCTTTTAATCCGAACATATCAAAGAAAGGTCCTCTTAGTGTTTCATAAGACCATAAGAAATACCACTCAGGGTAAATATGTGCTGGTGTTTTCATTGGGTTTGCAGGGTCAAAGTTAACTGGATCCATTGCAAAGTTATAGTTGAAGAACACTAAGTAAAAATAGAATATTAAGAATATACCAAGTACTGCAAAATCTTTAGATAAGAATACAGGCCAAAATGGGATAACTTTAGATTCTTTTTTATTTCCAGCTAAATATTTTTCAGCTTCAGCATCATAATCAATATCTTCAGAAGATTGGTTATTTACGTGAGGAATTCTTAAAGTATAAAAGTGAACAACAATAAGTTTAATAATTACTAATGGTAATAAGAAAACGTGTAACATGAAGAATCTAGTAAGTGTTGCATCATTAACAGCAAATCCACCTCTAATCCATTCAACAAGTCCCCATGCTTCTAAAGATCCACCAGCAAATAAGTTAGTAATAACAGCTGCTGCCCAGTAAGACATTTGTCCCCATGGTAACATATATCCAGAGAAACCTTCAGCACTGAATGTTACGAATAATAACATACCAGATAACCAGATCATCTCTCTACCTTTTTTATATGAACCGTAGTAGATACCTGTAAACATGTGAATATATATGATTAAGAATACAACCGAAGCTGCAACACCATGCATATGTCTAAATAACCAACCGTAAGCAACATCTTGCATAATTGTATAGTTTACACTATCAAATGCTAAAGCTGTATCTGGTTTGTAGTACATTAGTAAGAAAATACCACTAATGATTAAAATTGCAAAAGTAGTAGCTAAAACTACACCCATTGCCCATAAGAAGTTAATATCTTTTGGAATCCAATATTCTGTCATCATTGTTTTCCAGAATTTTTTACCTGCTAATCTTTTTTCAAGACCTTCAGCACTGAAAAATGATTCTTTAATTTCTGCCATTATTTATCCTTATGCTCGAGCTGTCATCATAGCTTTAGATTGTTCACCCTCTTCACCAAGAGTAAGAACTGTACCTTTAACACTAAATGGAGGAATATTAAGTGGTTTTGGTGGTGGTCCAAATACTTGCTGTCCGTTAGAATTAAACTCACCACCGTGACATGCACATTTCCATTTGTCTTTTTTCCATGCTGGAATACATCCAAGGTGTGTACAAAGTCCAATACTAACAGTATATCTTTTATCACCAATTACTAAATCACCATCGAATTTTTCCATATCAGCAGTTTTTTCAAGAACAAAAATAGGTTTCCCTCTCCATGTAAATGTTTGTGGTTTTCCAGGTACTAAGTCAATTTTTGCAAGATCTATTGTAGTAAATCCCGCTGCAAGAACAGATGGAAGCGGATCCCATGCTTGTTTCATACCAACAAGCGATGCAGCTCCTCCAACTGCAGCTACAGCTGCAAATGACATACCAAGAAAATCTCGTCTATTTGTTTTGTCAGACATTTTTTTTCCTTTTAAGTCGTAGATTTTTAATCGAGCTAGTATAATCTTTTTTTACTTAAATTACTTAGACTTATAATATAAATTAAGAATATTTTAAGTTAATTGAGTTTATGTGTATCATTTGGTTAATATGCCTTTGTATTTATAAGTAAGGATTTGATATAATCACAAAAATATACAATTAAGGATTAAATATGAATTTTGTTTCAATTATTATGGGAAGTAAATCTGACTACGAGATTATGAAAAACTGTGCTAATACGCTTGAGATGTTTAATGTAAAATATGAGCTGATTATATCTTCTGCTCATAGATCTCCAGAGAGAACAAAAAACTATATCAAAGAAGCTGAAGCTAAAGGTGCAAAAGTATTTATTGCTGCTGCTGGAATGGCTGCACATTTAGCTGGTGCATTAGCTGCTGGAACTACAAAACCTGTTATTGGAGTACCTATGAAAGGTGGAGCAATGGATGGTATGGATGCTATGCTTTCTACAGTTCAAATGCCATCAGGTATGCCTGTTGCTACTGTTGCTTTAGGTAAAGCTGGTGCAATTAATGCAGCATATTTATCAATGCAAATTTTAGCAATCACTGATAGTGAATTAGCTGTAAAATTACAAGAAGACAGAATCGTAAAAGAGAAAACTGTTGCAACTGATTCTAAAGAGATTGAAGTACTTATCTAGTTATGAAAAACGACAAAATAACATTTTCTGGGCTACTGTTAAAATTACAACAATTTTGGGCAGAGCAGGGATGTAATGTATTGCAACCATATGATGTGCCTGCGGGTGCTGGAACTTTCCACCCTGCAACACTTTTACGAAGTCTTGATAGTAAACCTTGGAGTGTAGCATATGTTGCACCAAGTAGAAGACCAACAGATGGACGATACGGAGAAAATCCAAATCGTTTAGGGTCTTATTATCAATTTCAAGCTTTAATAAAACCAAGTCCAGATAATATTCAAGATTTATATCTTAAATCTTTAGAATATTTAGGCCTTGATTTATCAAAACATGATATTCGTTTCGTAGAAGATAACTGGGAATCTCCAACACTTGGTGCATGGGGTCTTGGTTGGGAAGTATGGCTTGATGGTATGGAAGTTACTCAGTTTACATATTTTCAACAAGTAGGGGGAATCGCTTGTGATCCTGTAGCTGTTGAGATTACCTATGGAACAGAAAGACTTGCTATGTATCTTCAAGGTGTTGATAATATTTTTGATATCGTTTGGAATGAAAATGAGCATGGCGTTACAACATATAAAGATATTCATATGGAAAGTGAAATAGAGTTTAGTAAATATAACTTCGAAGTAGCAAATACTGAGATGTTATTTAGACATTTTGATGAGTTTTACGAAGAGTGTCAAAAATGTTTAGAAGCTGAGCTTCCTTTACCTGCGTATGATCAATGTATGTTAGCATCACATGCTTTTAATACTCTTGATGCTAGAAAAGCTATTAGTGTTACTAGTAGACAGAACTATATTTTAAAAGTGCGTGAACTCTCTCTAGGGTGTGCAAAAATGTACAAAGAACAAGAGCCTGAGAGATTAAAAAGATTAGGATACTAATAAAATGAAAATAAGAAATATTTACGATTATTTAAATTCTGTGTCTCCCTTTGATTTACAAGAAAAATGGGATAATAGTGGCTTAATAGTTGGAAATATGGATGATGAATTTGAAGAGGTTTATATCTCTTTGGATTTAGATTTAGAGATGATAAAAAAAGTGAAAAAAAACTCTTTAATTATTACTCACCATCCTCTTATTTTTTCTGCTTTAAAAACACTGAATGATAATACATACAGTACAAAAATTTTAAAAAAACTGATAAAAAAAGATATCTCTTTAATCTCAATGCATACAAATATTGATAAAACACATCTTAATAATTATGTAGGATGCAATATTTTAGGACTTGATTTTCAAAAAGATGAAGATTTTATTTTGAAAGCAGAAATCAATTTATCTTTTAAAAGTTTTACAAAACTTCTAAAAGATAAATTAAATTTAAAAACATTAAAAATAGTAAACGCTAAAAAAAATATTAAAACAGTATCTTTAACTACTGGTGCTGGTATGTCATTGTTACCTTTTATAAAAACAGATTGTTTTTTAACTGGTGATATAAAATACCATGAAGCAATGGAAGCAAAAGCTCGAGATATTTGTCTTATTGATATAGGACATTATGAAAGTGAGATACATTTTATGTCTCTACTTGACATGCTTCTTGAAAAATATTTGAAAACTAATGGTAAAAAAGCTATAATGCTAAAATCACACAATCCATTTAATTATATGTAAGGAATACAGATTGAATAAACATTTAGAACAATTAGTAAAATTATCGACATTCGATAAAGATATTGTAAACTTTGATCCAAAAATCAAGAATGAAGAAGAAAAGCTAAAGTCATTTACACAAGTAGTAAACACATTATCAGCAAATGTTGAAAAACTATACGTAATTATTGATGATGCAAAAAACAAAAGAATTAAAAATGATATTCATTTAAAAGAATTATCTGATAAACTTGAAGAGATTGCAGGAAAACATAAATTAGCAAAAAATGAAAAAGAAGTAAAAGCTTTACAACTTGAAGAAGAGATTGCAAAAGAGCAAGTAAATTTTGCTAATGAAGAGATTGAAAGACTTGATGCTTTAGCTTCTTCAAAAACTGAAGAACTAGATACAATCAAAGCTGAATTAGCTGAAGAAGAAGAATCAGTAAAAGAATTAAAAGAAGCAATTGATAAAAATATCGCAGAATTAGAAAAATCAAAAAATTCTGTATATGAAGAAAAATCTGTTTTAGTTTCTACAGTTGATTCAAAAGTATTATCTTTTTATGAAAAAATCAAAAGATGGGCAAATGAAAGTGCTGTTGTTCCTATTAAAAAGCAAGCTTGTTATGGTTGTCATATGAAATTAAATGACAGATTTTATAGCGAATTTTCTGCTTCAAATGAGATCATGACTTGTCCTCATTGTGGTAGAATTATCTATAAAGAGAATGAGCCAGCTGTATAATCATACAATAATAAAAGATAATAAATAATGTTTAAGTTTGTTTATTATCTATTGGCATTAGGATTATACCTAATTGCCATCCCTTATTTACTTTTAAAAAAGAGAAGTAAAAAATATTCACAAGCAATCCCTGCAAAATTTTTCTTAACAAATAATCCACAATTTGAAGAAAATAAAATTTGGTTTCATAGTTGTTCTATGGGTGAAACAAAAGCATTAAAACCAATTTTTGATGAACTTAATAATGATGATATCAATTTATCAGTTATTACAAATACTGGGTATGAACAGGGTTCTAGCATGATAAAAAATGTTCGTTATTTACCTTTTGAAATATTTTTACCATTTTGGATGAAAAAACAAAAAGTACTAGTAGTGATGGAAGCTGAACTTTGGTATATGTTATTTTTAACTGCATTTAAAAATGGTACACGTACTGTTTTGATAAATGCAAGAATAAATGATAAATCGTATAAAACATATAAAAAGTATAGTTTTTTTTATAAACAGTTATTTAAATATGTACATAAAGTATTTGCTCAAAGTGAAATTGATAAGACTCGTTTAGAAAGTTTAGGTGCAAATAATGTTGAAGTAATTGGTAATATTAAGTTAGCAAGTTTACCAAAAACTACAAAAGAATTTATCAAGCCTGATGGTGTCATTATCACAGCAGGAAGTACGCATAAAAGTGAAGAGGAACTTATATTAAACGCATGGGATAAAAAACAAGGAAAATTACTACTTGTGCCAAGACACCCAGAAAGATTTGATGAAGTTTTTAATCTAGTGGAAAATAGATACCAAAATAGTGACATAAGTTACTCTCGATATTCTAAAACGAATAATTTTGATAGCGATATAGTTATTGTTGATGTTATGGGTGAACTTATAAATATCTATGCTATTAGTGATGTAGTTATTTTAGGTGGTGGTTTTATTAAAACAGCAGGTGGACATAATCCAATAGAACCTGCATTTTTTAATAATATAGTAATAAGTGGAGAGGTGATTTTTAATCAAAAGTCACTATTTGAGTGTGTAAATGATTATTATTTGATAAATAATAATGAATTAGAAACATATTTAAATAATATAAAAAATTTAAAAAAATCAACTTTAGGAAAAGCAGGAACTGTTGCTCCTATATTAAGATATATAAAGGATATATAATTATGGAAAAAGCATATAAATTATTAGCATTTCAAGAGGGTATCTCTAATGGAAAAGCAAAAGAGCTGATCGATAAAGGTGTCGTAACTGTTATGGGTAAAAAAATTCAAGTTGCGCGTGGTGAGATGAAAGAAGATACTGTTTTTAAAGTAAAAGATATTGCAAATGCAAGAGTAATTTTTGAAGATGACGATATTTTAGTTGTTGATAAACCTGCACACTTAAACTCTCAAGAAGTAGAAAAAAAGTTTCCTCAAGCTGTTTTATTAAATAGACTTGACAAAGAGACTAGTGGTGTTATGCTACTTGCTAAAAATGAAGAATTTAGAAAAAAAGCAATCAATGAATTTAAAAATCATAAAGTTTACAAAGAGTATGTAGCTATTGTAGATGGTAAAATTGTAGAAGAAGAGGTAATCGACTTACCTATCTCTACAATAAAAGGAAAAACTGCTCGAAGTAGAATCGATGAATTAAATGGAAAACCAGCTAAAACAACAGTTTATCCAAATATGATAGAGGGTAAAAAGAGTAAAATAAAAATCATTATCGAAAATGGTAGAACTCATCAAATTAGAGTTCATTTACAATATGCAGGTATGCCAATCATTGGTGACTTACAATATGGTAAACCTTCAAATCAAGTATCAAGAGTGATGTTACATAGTAAAGTGACAAGAATTTTAGGATATGAATTCCAAGCAAAAGAACCAAAAGAGTTTTTCCATTTCGGATTCTAGGAGTACAAAATGAAAAGTTTATATGATGATAATATAGCAAAAGACTTTACAAGTGATTTAGAGTATAGAGTTTATACTTCAAGATTACTTGGAGGCGATCCCTCTTTAGTTTTACATGGTGGTGGAAATACCTCTGTAAAAAGTATTGTTGATGAGGAAGAGATATTATATGTAAAAGGAAGTGGTTGGGATTTGGCATCGATTGAAGCTGAAGGTTTCGCTCCTGTTAAACTTGACGTATTAAAAGAGATGGCAACTTTAGATAAGCTAAGCGATACTGATATGGTATCTGGGCAAAAAGAAGCTATGATAGATAAATCAGCACCAAATCCTTCAGTGGAAGCTATTTTACATGCTATAATTCCTTTTAAATATGTAGATCATACTCATAGTGATGCTGTTGTTACTATCTCAAATAGTCAAAACGGTCTTGCAAATATACAAGAGGTATATCCTAATTACTTAGTTATCCCATATGTAATGCCAGGTTTTATTTTGGCACAAACTATATATAGAGAACTTAAAAATATCGATTGGGATAGTTGTGAAGGTATTATTTTACATAATCATGGAATTTTTACTTTTGATAATGACCCAAAAATATCATATGAAAAAATGATAGAAGGTGTTACAAGAGCAGAAGAATTTTTAGATAAAAATGCAGACTTAATAATAGAAAAATATATGCCCAAGGCAGAGTTAAATATAAAAAATTTAACAGCTATTTTATCTAAAGAGAAAGGATATGATGTATTTGTTAAAGTAAATCAATCCCCTTTAGCGTTACACTATGCTTCGCAAAGAAACTTAGATGATGTAGCTAAAAGAGGTGTTTTAACTCCAGAACATATCATCAGAACAAAAAGAGATCCAATGATTATAGAAAATGGTGATATTCAAAAGTCTATTGATTCTTTTGAAGAAGAATATTTAGAATACTATAATCAGTTTACATCAAATGAAATCATGATTAGTCCTACTCCAAACTGGGCTGTTGTAAAAAACTTTGGTACTGTAAGTTTTGGTAAAAATGAAAAAGAAGCTTCTATCATTGAAGATATCAATAATCACACTATGCGAGCTGTATTAAGAGCAGATATGCTTGGTGGGTATGAAAGTATTAGTTTATCTGATTGTTTCGATATGGAATACTGGGAGCTTGAACAAGCAAAACTAAAGAAGTAGATTTTATTCTACTTTCTTTGTCTTCTACATTATGTCTAATTGATGTGCTAAATCATTAGCAATTCTTTCGTTATTTCTTATATCTAAGAGTCTATTTTGACCATTTACACCAACTTGTGCAACTTCGTCTTTTGATAAAGAGATAATCTTTTCTATTTTATTTTTTATAGAATCTGTATTAAATTCACATAACCATGCCGAGTTATCATCTGTAAAAATAGATTCATTATTTTCATTTTTTGTCATGATACAAGGTACTGTAGATGTATAATAATCAAGTACTTTCATAGGCGTAGAGCTATTAAATAAAACAATATCAGGTAACGGAGCAAGTCCAACATCTGCTTTTGAAATAAGCTCCAATAGTTCAACTTTTGTACTTGTATTATATATCTCAATAGAATCTTGTAAATCAGGATATGAATCGAGCATTTTATTTGCATATTCAGGATCTTTTGTAGAAATCATAAGTTTAAATTTACTTGGATCTACTAAAGAAAAAGCCTCTAAAACAGTTTCGAACTCTCTTAATTTATCCAGTGTTCCTGCATAAAAAAATCTTTTTTCATTTCCTTCATGTTGTAGGTTTGGTTTTAAATCCTCAGGGTCAATAGCAGACGGAATCACAAATGTTCTTGTTTTTACAGTTTTAAGATAATCATCTCTCATTTGCCTTGATGTTGGTAAAAATATATCACATTGGTTTATCAAGTTTGATTCTGAAAATGTTTTTACTTTATTACTGATTACATCAAAAAAACTTTTTTTGTTGTTTGCTTCATCTTTTTGAAGTTTTGCAATTCTTTTTGGAAAAGATAGTCTATATCCTAAGATAAAGTTGTAATCTTTTTTTACACTTAGTACCTCTTTTAATATTGCAGTATGATTTCTTACAAATACATATTTATAGTGTCCTATATAGATTTTATTTCTATCTAATTCATCTATAATATTATGTTTATGTTTTAGTGGCATGATGAATCTATTTCCATCTTTTATCTCAAAATCTTCATTTGTTTTTGAAAAATACATGATATCTACTTCGTAATGTTTCCCTAAATATTTTTCAAATAAAGGTCCTATAAAACTGTGTTCTTTGTTTTCATTTTGATCTGTTAAATATAAAAATTTTTCCATAATAATCCTTTTATAAAATGTAACATTAGAGTGTAGCAAAAAGATAGCAAATGTTTCTATGTTACTCAATAGTGAAAATATAGTTAAAAATAGAACAAAATAACGTTACTTAAATACCCATAATTAAAGTAAAGTAATTTAAAACATTATTGAAGAATATCTAAACAAAGTTATAATACAATAATTAAAAATATATACTATAACATAGGAATACCATGAAATATTTACTCGCAATAGATGCAGGTACAGGAAGTGTAAGAGCTGTGATATTTGATACCAAAGGAAATCAAATATCAATGGCGCAAGAGGAATGGACACATTTAGCAGAAAAGGGTGTTGAAAATTCTATGAGTTTTGATTGTGATAAAAACTGGGAATTAACTCAAAACTGTATCAAAGAAGCAATTTCAAAAGCAAAAATAGATCCAAAAGAGATAGTAAGTGTGAGTTCTACAAGTATGCGAGAGGGTATTGTTCTATACGATAATGAAGGAACAGAACTTTTTGCAGTTGCAAATGTTGATGCACGAGCAAGTAAAGAGGTAAAATATTTAAAAGAAAATTTTCCAGATATAGAAGAAAAATTTTATCAATTCTCAGGACAGACATTTGCACTAGGTGCACTACCTCGAATATTATGGCTAAAAAATAACAAACCAAAACTTTATGAAAAAGTTGCATCTATTTCTATGATAAGTGACTGGATACTGTATAAACTAAGTGGAGTGATTGCAAATGATCCTAGTAATGGTGGGACATCAGGAATATTTTCTTTGGAAAAACGTGACTGGTTAGCTACTATGGCAAAAGAAGTAGGTATAAAAGATTATATTTTTCCACAAACTTATGAAGTGGGAAAATTAATCGGAACAGTTACAAACACTACTTGTGGATTAGATAGCACTACTCTTGTAACAATGGGTGGAGGAGATGTACAGTTAGGCTCTGCGGGGCTTGGTGTAGTAGAGTTAGGAGATGTTGCTATTTTAGGTGGTTCTTTTTGGCAACAAGTAGTAAATATACCAAGCTCTACAATTCCACCAAAAGATATGGGAATACGAGTAAACCCTCACGTTATCCCATCTCAATCGCAAGCAGAAGGTATCACATTTTTTTCAGGCCTTGTGATGCGATGGTTTAGAGATGCTTTTTGTGATATGGAAAAAATAGAAGCAAAAGAGCGTGGTGTAGATGTGTATCAAGTTTTAGAAGAGAAGGCTTCAAAAGTGCCTATTGGTTCACATGGAATTATTCCTATATTTAGTGATAGTATGAAATATGGTAAGTGGTATCATGCAAGTCCTAGTTTTTTAAATCTAAGTATTGATCCTAGTGTTTGTAATAGGGCGAGTATGTTCCGAAGTCTTCAAGAAAATGCATGTATAGTAAGTGATATTAACTTGAAAAAAATAGAAGAGTTTAGTGGAATAAAAACAAAATCTATAGTATTTGCAGGAGGAGCTAGTAAAGGTGCTTTATGGTGTCAAATACTTGCAGATGTAACAGGTTGTATAGTCAAAATACCAAACGTTACTGAAGCTACTGCATTAGGTGCTGCTATGTCGGCGGGAGTTGGTGCTGGAATATATGAAGACTTAAAAAGTGCAGCAAAAGAACTTGTAACTTGGGATAAAGAATACACTCCAAATATGCAAAACTATGAGTTATATAAAGAGATAAAAAAAACTTGGCAAAAAACTTATGATGCACAACTAAAACTTGTAGATGATGGATTGACAACATCGATGTGGAAAGCACCCGGTTTATAGTTTTAAAGAAGATTCGATAAAATACAAAAATAAAAATAAGGATAAAATATGACAATAACAAAAAGAGTAACATTTATAGCAAAAGAGGGTTGTGAAGATAAAATGAAAGAGCTTTTAACAGCTATGGTTGAGCCTTCTAAAAAAGAACCAGGAATTATTTTTTATGATATATTCCAATGTCAAGATAATAAAAGAAAATTTTATGCAGTTGAATCATGGGAAAATGAAAAAGCTTTAGATGGACATAAAGCTACAGAACATTATGCTGTGTATAAATCAAGTTTTGAACCGTATTGTGATGATAAATATACTGAAGAGTTAGACATTTTAGGATAAAAATAAATCTATAGAAATAAAAAAAGGGGTAAGATTTTCATCTTACCCCTTTTTTAGTATATCAATATAGATTAAACTATATCACAACCTTTTCACCTTCCACTATCTTACCGTGAATCTGATATTTTTAATCATTAAAATACAGTATATTTAAAATCTATGATATAATTAATTATATAGAAAAAGGAGTAAACAGATGCAAACTGTGACTTTAAAAATTGATGATAATATAAGTGATAAGTTTTTGTGGCTTTTAAATCATTTTTCAAAAGATGAAGTGAAGATACTTGAACAAACAAATTATGTAAGTGAAGATGAATATTTACGTAGTATAGATGGTATGGTACAAAGCATTAATGAAGCTAGAAACGAACCTATTAAAAATGGGGTTACTTTAGATAAATTAGATTGGTAATATGTATCAATTAATATTTATGACTCAGGCACAAAAAGATGCTAAAAATTTAGCTTCGAGTGGTTTAAAACCAAAAGCAATGAAACTTCTTGAAATTATTAAAAATAATCCATTTCAATACCCGCCAGAATATGAATATCTCAAAGGTGATATGAAAAATTTAATAAGTCGTAGAATAAACAAACAGCACAGATTGGTTTATGAAGTATTTGAAAAGGAAAATATAATTAAAATTTATCGAATGTGGAAACATTACGAATAGCAAAATTATTGAGATATAAAAAAGGGGAAAGTTTTAACTTTCCCCTTTCAAATAGTAATGATATAGATTAAACTATATCACAACCTTTTTCACCTTCAACTATCTCACCGATAACATAACCGTCAGTTTTTTCTAAGATAGCATCTACTTGTGAAGCGTTCGCAACAAAAATCATACCAACACCCATGTTAAATGCTCTGAACATCTCAGCTTCTTCTACATGCTCACCCATAAGTTCAAAGATAGGTAATACTCTCACCTGATCTCTTTTTACTACAGCTCTTAAATTGTCTGGTAAAACTCTAGGTAAGTTTTCAACGATACCACCACCAGTGATGTGTGCTAAAGCGTTGATGTTTTCTTTACAAGCTTTGAAATCTTTTACATAAATTCTTGTAGGCTCTAAAAGTGTGTCTATTAAAGTACGACCGTTAAAGTCATCTTCAAATTTCATACCTAATTTATCAAGTAATAGTTTTCTTACTAATGAGAAACCATTTGAGTGAACTCCTGAACTTGGAAGTGCGATTAAAACATCACCAGCTTCTACTCGTGAGACTCTATCCATTTCCTCTTTTTCAGCGATACCTACACAGAAACCAGCTAAATCGAAGTCACCTTCTTTGTACATACCCGGCATCTCAGCAGTTTCACCACCGATTAAAGCACACTCAGATCTTATACAACCCTCAGCGATACCTTTTACAACAGCTGATGCTTCTTCTACTTCAAGTTTAGCAGTAGCATAGTAATCTAAGAAAAATAATGGTTCACCAAAGTTACAAATTAAATCATTTGAACACATAGCAACTAAATCAATACCAACAGTATCAAATTTTTGAGAATCGATAGCTAGTTTTAGTTTTGTACCAACACCATCAGTTCCAGCTAAAATAACTGGTTGTTTATATCCTGTTGGTAATTCGAATGCACCAGCAAAAGAACCTATCCCACCTAATACACCTGGAATCATTGTTGACTTTACGTGTGGCTTAATATTTTCTACGAAACTGTTACCAGCATCTATATCTACACCAGCATCTTTGTATGAAATTGTACTCATTATTTACTTCCTATATCACATTGTTTTGTTATCATGCAAAGAGGACAAAAATTTGATAATCCTGCAATCAAAGGTATAGCGCCTAAGTACCACCAAGACCAAGTTAATGATCCATCACTTAGTAAATAACCAATAACAATAGCCATTAGTCCTAATACTATTCTAAATGGGCTACAAAAGCTTCTTATTTTTTCAATCGTATTCATAATTTTCCTCTTTAGTTTTTACAAGTTATTTGCATTTAACTATTTTTTGGTATTATATCCAAAAATAATTTAAAAGGCTTATAAATGGCAAATAGTGATAATAAAAACTATTCATATGATGAGATGATGGTACATGTACCTTTATGTTCTCATAAGGATATCAATAAGGTTTTAGTAGTGGGTGAAGTATCTGAAGACTTTAAAGCCGAGCTAGCAAAACATGAATGTAAAGATATTACGTACAGTGACGAGTTAAACGTAGATGAAAAATTTGATATTATTCTTTATAATAAAGAGGTACCATCAGAATTAGAGATGGCGAATGTTGAAAGATGTATCGAGCCTAAAAAAGGTATTTTTGTAACAAAAGCTTCTTTTATTCATAAAGATGTAGAAGTTTCAAAAGCAGAATTAAATACTATAGGAAAAAATTTCTGGATTTGTATGCCATATACATTTGGACATAATACTTTAGTATTTGCTTCTAAAAAGTATCATCCACAAGCAGAAATTGTTCTTCAAGTTTCTGATTTATTAGAGGGGTGTAACTACTATTCTACAGAGATGCAAAACTCAGTATTTGTACATCCTGCAAATATCACTAAATCGATTACAGGTATCGCAAAAAGATAATTTAAAGTTAGGTTTAAAAACCTAACTTTTTGATAACTTTTTCAAGTAGTGGTGGATTGATAGGTTTTAGTATATAGTTTCTAGCACCACGTTTTATAGCTTGTCTTACTTTTTGTTCTTCACCATGTGATGTAACCATTACTACTAATGCATTTTTATCAAATTCTTTGATTTTTTCAACAGCATCTATCCCATCTTTTATACCATTTTCTTCTGGCATAGTGATATCCATCGTTACAAAATCAGGTTTACACTTTTTATAAATCTCTACACCTTCATGTCCTGTGCCAGCTTCACCAACAACTTTATGTCCAAGTTTTTCAAGAACACCTTTGATGTTTATTCTCATGATTTTTGCGTCATCTACTATTAGTACATTTGCCATAAATTGCCTTTTACAAAATTTTAAACTGGTATAGTAAACTTAAATTTGATACCAATATTTTCTTTATTTATTATATTCATTGTACCATTTAATATTTCAAGTTCACCTAAAATTGAAGCTAAACCCACACCTCTACCTGATATATCAGTAACAATATCATTTGTGCTAAATTCGTCTAAAAAAATTATTTTTAATATCTCTTGTTCTGATAATTTTTTCAATTCTTTTTTAGAGTATATTTTTTTATCTTTTGCTAATTGTTTGATGTAGTTTGTATCGATACCTTTTCCATCATCAGATATATCAATGGTAAGGTTTGTTTCATCTTTGTATACATTACAGATAATAGTTCCAAATTGCTCTTTACTACTTTCATAACGAGTCTCAAAATTTTCTATTCCATGGTCTACGCTGTTTCTAAAAATATGTACTAGTGAATTTAAAAATGGTTTAAATTTATCTTCGATATAAATATCTGTACTATTTATGATAAGTGGATTTATTTGCTTATCAAGTCTTATACTGAGTTGTTCGACGAGTTTTTTATAAGGATTTAAAAATGTTTTAATATTGTGACAATGTAAACTTTGTACATTATTTGTAATATCTTTAAATTCAGAAATTTCTGTATCTTTTAACGATTTTTTTGCAAGTTTATAAAACTTCTTAATCTTTTTTGTGATTTTTTTAATTCTTTTTTTGCCTATAGAAATATTGTCCGAGGTTTTAAAAATATCTTGTCCCAGAATATCTTTTAAAATTACTATATCTTTTTCTAGCCATGATGCCATCTCGTCTTCTGTAATATGGATAATTTCATCGTACATTTTTTGTTCTTGTCTGCTAGATACAATATAGTTCTCAAAGTTATGTAACTCTTTAACAATATGAAGCATCTCTTTTTGTGCAAAGAGTCCTTTAAATGTGTGTATCTCTCTAGCTAATTGAGGTAACATATCTAGTGTTTTAAAAGTATCTATTTTAGCGATAAGTTTTTTATACTCTTCACTTACTTCTAAAAACTGTTCCATTGAAGTGGCTGTTTCTACTACCATTTTAAGAGTTTGTTGTTCCTCTTTAATTTTTAAAGATAGTTCTTTTTGACTTGTGATATTAGTAAGTATAAGCATCATTTGAGTATCACTTAAGACTTTATATTGAAGTTCGATGAATTTATCTTTAATCATGATTTCTTCAGGAAGTAGTGATACAAGTACTTCTTGCATATCTTCATCTTCTTCATCAAAGATATCCTTAACAGTTTCCTCAAACTCTTCTGCTTTGAAAGATTCTTCAAATAAAAGTGCGGAGATGTTTTTTCCTGATATATTATCTCCTAGGATATGTAAGGTTTCTTTGGAATACTCAGAACCAATTTTCATGTTTTTATCAAAATGCATGAAACCTTGTCCTACATTATCGAGTAGTTCTTGTATCTCATGTTTTTTAGTAGCAAGCTGTGCTGTTCTTTTTTCTACTTTTATTTCAAGATTTTTTGTGAGATCTTCTACCTCTTTTTTTGAAGTGATATCTTGCCTTATCGCACTGTATCCAACAAGTTCATTTTCACTGTTGTACTCTGATGTTATAATTGCCTCTACCCAATAAAAACCACCATTCTTTTTTCTATTTTTTATTTCACCTCGCCACTGTTTACCTGACTGGATTGTTTTCCATAATTCTTGAAAAGTCTCTTTTGAAGTGTCTTGATGTCTTACAATATTTTGTGGTTTTCCTATTAGTTCCTCTTGTGTAAAACCGCTTATTTTACAAAATGCTTCACTTACATAAGTAATTGTTCCTTTTGTATCTGTTTTACTTGCGATTACATTTTTATCAAATGCTTTTAATAGTCTTCTAATTTCTGCTGTTTTTTTTCGTACTAAAGACTTTAGTTTTTTATTATTGTAAAGAACAAACGCTAGTATTAAAAGAACGATACCTATTATTTTAAAAATAAAAATCCAATCTGTTTTATTGGTTACACGTACTTGTGTCCATTTTAAAAAAATATCATTTATCTCTTTTTCTGTAATTGAATCAATCGCTTTATCGATAATAGAAAGAGCTTCTTTATCTACTGATTTTAAAATAGCAATTTTTAAATCAAGATTAAAGTCAGTTTTATAGGCAATTTTTAGAGTGTCAAATCCCATAGAATTTATGTAGTATTTTGCTTTTGTTGCATTTACTACATAGATATCTATCTCTTTTTTCTGTAGCTTTATAAAACCATTTTCATCAATTTTTTTTAATTGTAAAAGTTTTATATTTGGTTTGTTTTCTTTTAGTATTCCATGTATTGTTGAGTTTTCATTAACTGCTATTTTTTTATTTTTAAGATCTTTAAATCCATTTGTGAAGTTTTCATTTTTTCTACTTACAAAAACATACGGACTTGTCAATAAACTATTTTTTGTAAAGTTCATTGTACCTTGCCTCTCTTTTGTTATACCAACTGCACTATACATTTGTACTTCTTTTGATTGTACTTTTTTAATAGCCTCTGGCCAAGTATGTGATGGTACTGATTGAAAATTTATTTTTGACCTTTTTTCTATAAGATGTAAAAGGTCAGCTACTATACCTACATGTTTTTCAATTCCATTTTGCCATTCATAAGGGCTCCAGTCTGGATCAAAAACATATTTTATCTCTTGTTTTTTATCTAACCATATTTGTTCTTTTTTTGTGAGTTTTAATTTGTTTTTATGGGATAAATCCATCTTGTCACGTAGTTTTGCAAACTCTTCTTTAGGTATAGTTCTAAAAGCTTTAGCAATGATCGAGTTGAGTTCTGGATATTTGTGATTTATACCTATTGAAACTTCACCATATCTATCGTATATTTTTTTGACTACTTTTAATCCATATGCTTTTACTTTCTCTTCATCAATAAAATATGAAACCATAGCAACCGCTTCATTTGAACTAGAAAGCTTTTTGTACATCGTATCAACATCTGCTAAATCAATTACGTTTACAGATGGGACTTTTTTAGCTAACATTTTGTGTGTAATAGCACTATTTTTTAAATAAATTGTTTTGTGTTTTAAGTCTGTAAGAGTTTTTATTTTGTTGTTTTCTTTTTTAGTGATAAGATAACATGGTGTAAAATTATAGGCAGGTGAGTAGAAAAAATGGTTCTCTTCTCTGTCTTTACTCCAGCTAAGCCCCATAATACCATGAACATATTGACCATCTATTGCTTTGTCATATCCAAATTTCCAAGCATCAAATTCAATAGGAATAAGATTTGTTCCCATGTTTCTATTGATAAGCTTTAAAATTTCAGTGTGAAGATTTCTTCCATCTTTTATTTTAGGCCAGTAGTTCATTACAGCAACTCTTATCATTGGATTGTTATTGATCCACTCTTGTTCTTTTGGTGTGATTTTGTTGGTATCTATTTTTATTTGTTGTGTTGTCGCAAATAATATATTGCAAAAAACGAAGAAGAGGAAAAGAGTTTTTTTCATTGTGAATCCATATTAAATTAGTTGGGAATATTATAGCAGTAAATTTATTATTTACTCAAATAATTCTTATGATATAATAATGTATTAACAAAAGGTATGTAAAATTGGAAAATGAGATAAATAATAGTTTTAAATATGCAATTGCTCTAACAGGAGGAATAGCCACAGGGAAAAGTACAGTAACCTCTCTATTTATGTTACATGGTTTTTTAACTATAGATGCAGATAAGATAGCTCATAAGTTGCTTAATATTCACAGTTCAGAAATAGGGCAACTTTTTGGTGAACAATATATCGAAGATGGCATAGTATTACGAAAAAAACTTGGATCTCTAATTTTTAATGACGAAAAAGAGAAAGAAAAACTAGAAAAGTTTATTCATCCATTAATCAAAAAAGCGATTATAGAAGAAGCAAAAATATTTGAATCACAACAAACACCATACTTAATAGATATACCTCTGTTTTTTGAAAAACAACATTATAATATTGAAAAGTCAATTGTGGTTTATACATCGAAAGAAACACAAATAGAGCGATTGATGAAAAGAGATGGTTCTACAAAAGAAAATGCACTTTCAAGAATTAATAATCAAATGGATATTGAGAAGAAAAAAGATTTAGCGGATTATGTGATCGATAATATGTATGATTTAAAAAACTTACAAAAAGAGGTTGAACGAGTAAAAGATTTGTTAGTATAGATTATTTATAAATCTATACTATTTTGATTTTGATATCACTTTTCCAATTATTCTAGGAATCGCAACTACAATATACAATACAAGTGTAAATGCTAATGGATGGATAAGCCCTGGAATACCAAAAGCCCCTCCATTTTGCATATTAAGTAGATGATCTACTGGATGATCAATCCATTCTTTAAAGTGCATTCCTATTGCTAAAAATAAAAATAAACCTATAAAAATACCTAATTCTTTTTTCATGATATATTATGCTTTTCCTGCTAACATACCATATACTGTCATTGGTTTAAGTAAATATACTTTTAATAACCACCAGATATATCTCTCTTTAGTAGGATCTAATAGTGAAGTCATAGCTGCATTTTTACCACTTCCTGTTTTTTTAGAAGCCCAGTTAAATTCTGCTAACATAACTGTACCAATATCAGTGATAAGTGGACATACTGTATATCCTTCATATTTTGCATTTGTTGCGGGGATTTCACCTTTTTCCATCATAGATACTATATTGTTCACAACAACTTTATACTGTTTTCTTGCACTTCCACCAGTTTTTCCCATAGGAACAGCTGCAATATCACCTAAAGCAAATACATTAGGAAATTTAACATGTTGTAATGTTTCTTTATTTACAGGAATCCATCCTTTTTTCGAACCAAGTTTAGAGTTACCTATTTCATCTGGTGCTTTCATTGGTGGTGTTACATGAATAAAGTCAAATTCTTTTTCAACTGTAGAATGAATTGTTTCTTTTACATTTTCTTCTAAATCTTCATCATATACTTCTTTGAATTGACTGTGGTCATCAAATACAGCAACACCATTTTTAATCTCAATAAGATTGTGCTTATATGAATAATTCATATTTCGTGCTTGAAATTGATTTACGATAGCAGTATGATAATCTTTTATTCCAAACATTGCTCCACCATTTGGATAGAAGTGAAGGTCTGCATTTAATCGTACATCTGCACCAGCTTCATTTAGTCTCGCATTTGCAAGATACATGATTTTTTTAGGAGCTCCACCACATTTAATTGGTGTATTTGGGTGAGTAAAGATACCTTTGACTTTGTCACCTTTTTTTGCTCGAGCAATAAAAGCTTCCATATTTTTCCATGTTTGTTCTGCACCATCTGCTGTATAGATTGAAGATACACCTCTTGCCGTTAATGCTTTGATTGCTTCAATATTATTCCCAGAAGAATATAACTCTCCAACCTCTTCAAGTCCTTTAATACCAGCATAGTTTAGTTTAACACCAGCAGCGATAACTAAATAGTCATATTTAAGCATTGTTCCTTTATCTGTTTTAACAGTATTGTTATCTGGATCAAATTCTATTGCTTTTTCTTTAACTACAGTAGTTCCTGATGGAACAAAGTCATCTCTTTTATAAATCAAGTCACTTTTTTCCCATAATCCAGCTGCAACTAAAGTTTGTCCTGGTTGGTATGATACAGAGTCTGCTTCAGGTTCGATAATAGTAATATCAGGGTTTACAAGTGTATTTGTAAGTCTAGCTGCTGTTGATATACCAGCTAATCCACCACCAACGATAAGGATTTTACCTTTTGCTTGGCTTGCATTTGCTTGTGTTGATGCTTGTGATTCTGTACTACCTGCTAATAGTGCTGCACCACCTAATCCCATCATTTTCATAGCATCTCTTCTTGAGATACCTTGCTCTTTTAGTATAAGATCTAATTGCTCTAAATCTTTTTGAACATCTCTATTTTCAATCATTATTGTTCCTTGTATTAATTCTTAAAGTAGACTAACACAAAAGAAATAATAGATAACTTAATTTTTACTAGAGATTGAAAAATAATAACATTTATTTATAATATATATTTGTTATAATCATCTCTTGTATTGATATTTGCAAATTGTTTCTCATTTTGAAATAATATCTCTTCAAAGCTATTTGAGTTTTTTATAAGTGTATTGATTTTGTGCATATCTTCATTTAATAATTTTTCTATTAAGGGTAAAAGGGACTTAGAGTAGACTCCACAAAGGTTATGTGTATATTTAGAGTCTTTTGCAATAGTTATTTTATTGTGTTTTGAATGCTCAATTATTGTACGAAATGTATCCTCATTTATAAAAGGAACATCTACTGTAACTATAAAAACTTTTTCATTTTTAATATTTGATAAAATAGATTTCAGTGCAATCATAGGTGAGTAAATCGCTTGAGATTCATCGATTAAAAGTTCTGCTTTGAAGTTGAACTTGTTCGTTTTACTAGAGATAAAAACTGATGAAAAAATTTTAGAAAGTTTCTCATACTGGTATTGGATAAGAGTATCGTAGTTTTTGAAAGGGAGGAGAGATTTATCTTCTCCCATTCTTCTACTAGCCCCTCCACTTAAGATAACACAAGGGATAGTAGTCATTTGATTATAATGAAGCTGGATCTGTGATATATCCACTAATTGCACTTGCAGCTGCAACGGCACTATTTGAAAGGTATACTTTAGAAGTTCTACTTCCCATTCTTCCTACAAAGTTTCTGTTAGTTGTAGAGATACATACTTCATCGTCACCTAAAATACCCATATATCCACCTAAACAAGCTCCACAAGTAGGATTTGATACAACGGCACCAGCATCTATTAAAATATCAATATATCCTAGTTTCGTAGCTTCTCTTAAAATCATTTGAGTTCCAGGAGTTACAATCATTCTAGTATGTTTTGCAATAGTTTTACCATTTAAAATTTCAGAAGCAATTTTTAAATCACTTAATCTACCATTTGTACAAGACCCTACAAATACTTGGTCAACTTTAATATTATCTTCAACTGCTTGAGTAATTGAGTGTCCATTTTCTGGTAAAAAAGGATATGCAATTACTGGTTCTAAAGCAGCTACATCAATCTCTACAACTTGAGAATACACAGCATCTTCATCACTATAGAACTCTTTTGGAGTATCTCTTAGTCCACCATTTGCTTCGGCTCTTGCATCTAAAAATTCTCTTGTAATATCATCAACTGCAACGATACCATTTTTAGCACCAGCTTCAATAGCCATATTACATAATGAAAATCTATCATCCATACTTAAGTACTGGATAGTATCACCTGTAAACTCTAAAGTTTTATATAAAGCACCATCAACACCAAGAATTCTAATGATTTCTAAAATTAAATCTTTTCCTGTAACAAATTCGCTAGGTTTTCCTTTAAATACTACCTTGATAGCTTCAGGAACTTTAAACCAGTTTCCACCTGTTACCATAGCAAAAGCCAAATCTGTACTACCCATACCTGTACTAAATGCCCCTAGTGCACCATGTGTACAGGTATGACTATCTGCACCAATGATAACATCACCAGGAATTACTAATCCTTTTTCTGGAAGAAGAGCATGCTCAATACCCATATCTTTTTCATCAAAAAAGTTTTTTAAGTTATGCTTTTCTGCAAATACACGGCTAATTTTAGCTTGGTTTGCACTCGCTATATCTTTAGCTGGAATAAAGTGATCTAGTACGATACTAAAACCATCTGGGTTTGCTAATTTTGTTGCTCCACTCTCTTCAAAAGCTTTGATTGAAATAGGAGTTGTAATATCATTTCCGATAACCATATCGATAGGACTTCTTACAATTTCTCCTGCAAATACATCATGTCCAACATGATTACTGAATATTTTTTCTGTTATTGTTTGTGCCATTTGTAAATCTCTTTTTTATAATATTTTTTCCATTTTATCGAAAAAATCATTTTATACCACTTATAAGTAATTTGTCGTTACAATAAATTTATATAATATACAAGGAATTATTTTGGAAAACGAAAATATCATATTAATAGGTTTCATGGGTGTAGGCAAAGGAACAGTTGCTCGTGCTTTAGTTAAAAACAGTGATTATTTTGCTGTAGATACTGATGATTTAATAGAAAGTTTAGAAAATAAAAAAATAAAAAAAATTTTTGAAGAAAGTGGAGAGCCATACTTTAGAAGTTTAGAAAAAAAGTGTGCATTGTGGTGTGAGAAGAATATCACTGGTTCTATTATCTCAACAGGTGGTGGTTTTTACAAACAAGAAAATATTAAAAAAATTGGTAAAATCATATATCTTCAATCTACATTTGAAAAAATAATAGAAGGGATAAAAAACTCTCCAAATGCAAAGAAAAAACTTAAAAAAAGACCTTTATTAAATGATTTAGAAGAGGCAAAAAAGATATATAATCAACGTATAAAAGAGTATGAATCTGTAGCAGATATTATTATTAATGTTGAAGATTGGGATGAAAAAAAAGCAGTTTCAAATATTTTTGATGCTTTATCAAACTAAAACTTAATAAAATTGATTTTATTTTATAAATCTTAAAGAAATTTTAGATATAATCCACAACTTATTTTTGTTTGAACATATTAATGTCAAACTTAATAATTCAAAATTTTCGCAAAGGAGTCCTAACAATGCCAAAGATGAAATCTAACAGTGGAGCTTTAAAAAGATTTAAAGTGAAAAAAAATGGTTCAATCAAAAGAGGAAGTGCTTT
>Ga0193964_1000147_pt1 | contig 34230 bp, 32 predicted proteins | sample FB_7_MG_FD_140323 | JGI IMG/M metagenome (GOLD analysis project Ga0193964, IMG submission 140323) | Microbial mat bacterial communities from the Broadkill River, Lewes, Delaware, United States - FB_7_MG | ecosystem: Environmental > Aquatic > Freshwater > River > Microbial mats | place: USA... | reverse complement strand
TTCCTCTGCGGGATAATACCGGGGCATTTGCCGGTATTATCGCATCGGTTGTAAAACTGACGGCTTTATCCGAAAGAATTACCCAGACGAAAATCGGTGAAACAGGTTATCCTTTTATGGTGGCTAATGACGGACTTATGATCGCCCATCCTGTGAAAGATTATATTTTTAAGCTGAATATAACGACCCTTGACGGGATGGAAGGCATTGCTAAAAAAGCCCTGGCCCAGGAAATCGGTGTTGAACCATATTTTTTTAAAGGGGTTGATAAGATTGCCGGTTTTGCACCTGTCTCTGCCACCGGCTGGAGCCTTGTGGTCACCCAGGATGAATCGGAATTTTTAGCGCCCGTGGTTTCGATTCGCAATATGGTTCTTACCGTGGGCCTCATCTTTTTGATTCTGACAATTGTGTGTGTCCTGTGGTTTGTTAAAGGAATCATGGCGCTTCTGGGAAATGACCCGTCTGAAATCGCTAAAGTGGCAGACCGGATTGCGGCCGGTGATCTTACCTATGAATTCATAAACACCGGAAAACAGCTCTGTGGTGTGTATGCTAGTATGAAACAAATGACGGACAATTTGAAAAATATGTTTGCGGACATTTCACAAGGGGTTCAGACGTTGACATCGTCTTCCACGGAACTGTCGTCAGTGTCCGAGCAGATGACATCCCGTGCAGAACAGTCCTCCCAGAAAGCCAATAACGTTTCTTCATCCGCAGAAGAGATGGCAACGGCTATGAATAGTGTGGCTGCTGCCACAGAACAGACCAGTGCCAACCTTCAGATGATTGTAGCTGCCGCAGAAGAGATGTCTGCAACCATCAATGAAATTTCAACCAATACCGCCAAGGGAAGCCAGACAACAGCCAATGCCGTTGAAAAAGCAGAACACATTTCCGGAAAAGTGGATGCGTTAGGCCGGGCGGCAGCGGAGATAAGCAAGGTGACCGAAGCCATAGCCGATATTTCCGAACAGACAAATCTTCTGGCGCTGAATGCAACCATAGAGGCAGCCAGAGCCGGAGAAGCCGGAAAAGGGTTTGCTGTTGTGGCAAGTGAGATTAAGGAACTTGCAAAGCAGACAGCCCATGCGACTGACGAAATCGGTTTGAAAATTGGTGAGGTTCAGACAAATACCACTGAATCCGTAGATGCTATTAGGGAAATAGTTGGAATTATTGACGATATCAATTCTATAGTCACATCGGTTGCCTCTGCCATTGAAGAGCAGTCTGCTACAACCCAGGAAATTTCCAATAATGTCAGCCAGGCAGCCACAGGCGTTCAGGAGGTTAATGAGAATGTCAACCAGACGTCCTCCGTGGCAACCGAGGTCACTGAGGATGTCCATCTGGTCAGTCAGGCTGCAGACGAAATTATGGGCGGCACCAAACACATAAATGATAGTGCTCTTGAATTATCCAAGCTGGCAGAAGATCTTAACGAGATGGTCGGCAGGTTTAAATTGTAGTCCTAAATATCATCAGGAGGTGATTTATATGAGCGACGCATTTAATGCAGAAGTGAAACAAATCCTTGATGCCCTTGGGATTAAATCTGTGAATTCCGGTGCCACAATCGGTGGCAGCAAGGGGTGGCTTAAAACAAAGGGAAAAGAGCTTATTTCCTATTCCCCCATCAACGGCAAACCCATTGCCAGCGTTGTGATGGCTGAAAAAAAAGACTATGACGCGGTGATGGAAAAAGCCCAGGCGGCATTTAAATTATTTCGCATGATGCCCGCTCCCCGCCGCGGCGAGATGGTGCGTGAAATCGGTGATGCGTTACGGGAAAATAAAAAGACATTAGGTGCTCTGATCGCTCTTGAAGTCGGTAAAATAAGGGCCGAAGGCGAGGGTGAGGTCCAGGAGATGATTGATATTGCCTATTTCGCCATGGGCCTGAGCCGCCAGTTGTATGGCTTGACCATGCATTCCGAACGGCCCGAACACCGGATGTATGAACAATGGCATCCCCTGGGTATTGTCGGGTTGATTACTGCGTTTAACTTTCCTGCAGCCCCATGGTCCTGGAACGCTTTAATTGCCTCTGTCTGTGGCGATGCGATTTTGTTCAAACCCAGCTCAAAGGTGCCTTTGACCAGTATTGCCATCCAGAACATCCTTGCGCCTGTGGTTGACAAATACGGTGTTGAGGGTATTTTCAACATGGTCATCGGCTCCAGAGATGATGTGGGCGAAGCCATGCTCCATGACCCACGCATTCCCCTGATTTCCGCCACTGGGTCCACTGCCATGGGTAAACATGTGGGTGAAGTGGTTGGCGGTCGTTTAGGACGGTCTCTCCTGGAACTTGGCGGCAACAACGCTATTATCGTCACCGAAGACGCGGACATGGACATGGCCGTCCGGGCCACCCTGTTCGGCGCTGTGGGTACCGCAGGACAGCGTTGTACCTCCACCCGAAGAATCATCATTCACTCTTCGGTAAAAGAAACCTTTGTCAATAACCTGGTCAGTGCCTACAAACAGGTCAAGATCGGCAATCCCCTGGACAACGATACGCTCATGGGGCCGCTTATTGACGAAGGCGCTGTCCTTGCCATGGAAGACGCCTTAAACGCAGTAACGGCTTCCGGAGGAAAGGTGCTTTGCGGCGGCGAGCGGATTACTGTGGACGGTTGTGAAGGTGGCCACTATGTGCTGCCGGCTGTGGCTGAAGTGAAAAAGGATTTCCCCATTGTCCAGAGTGAAACCTTTGCGCCCATCCTGTACATCATTGAATACAATGGGTTTGAGCAAGCCCTTGAACTGCATAATGACGTGCCCCAGGGGTTGTCTTCCGCTGTCTTTACGACCTCTTTGCATTACCAGGAAGGCTTTTTGTCACATAAAGGCTCTGACTGCGGCATTGCCAACGTGAACATCGGCACCTCCGGTGCTGAAGTCGGCGGCGCATTCGGCGGTGAAAAAGAGACCGGCGGAGGGCGTGAATCCGGGTCGGATGCATGGAAAGTGTACATGAGGCGTCAGACCAACACCATTAACTGGGGCAAGGAACTGCCGCTGGCCCAGGGTATTGAATTTAACATTGGTTAGCTGCAAATAGTTTAAAAAAGGAGTCGTACAATGGCAAACAGCGTATTTACCATCCCCAGGCCCTACAATGAACCTGTCAAGATGTATGCACCGGGCAGCCCGGAACGGGGGGCGTTGTCCGCAGAACTTGGCCGTCAGATGGCAGACCAGGTGGAAATTCCGGTGATTATCAACGGCGAAGAGATTAAAACCGGTGATGTACGTGATGTGGTCTGCCCCCATGACCACGGTCATGTGCTGGGTAACGTGCATCTGGCAGGCAAAAAAGAGATCAAGGCGGCTGTGGACGCAGCCTTGTCTGCAAAAGCGGCCTGGGAGGCCATGGACTGGCAGGAGCGTGCGGCAATTTTTCTGAAGGCCGCAGATTTGATTTCCCAGAAATATTCGGCCAAAATTAATGCGGCGACCATGCTGGGTCAGTCCAAGAACGCCTTCCAGGCCGAAATTGACGCCACCTGCGAGCTGGTTGACTTTTTGCGCTTCAATGTCACTTATATGGAAGAGATCTACGCCAACCAGCCGTTTAGCGAAAAAGGCGTTTACAACCGAGTTGAATACCGTCCCCTGGAAGGATTTGTTTTCGCACTGACCCCGTTTAATTTTACCGCCATTGCCGGCAATCTGCCCACCTCGCCGGCCATGATGGGCAACACCGTTGTGTGGAAACCTTCCACCACGGCTGTTGTGTCCAACTACTATGTGATGCGGATACTCAGAGAAGCAGGCCTTCCCGACGGCGTTATCAATTTCATTCCGGGCCATGGGGCCCAGACCGGTAATATTCTGTTTGCCCACAAGTATTTTGCAGGTATGCACTTCACTGGCTCCACAGCGGTCTTCCAGAATCTTTGGAAAAAAGCGGCCGAAAATATTGAAACCTACGTTTCCTATCCCAGGATCGTGGGTGAAACAGGCGGTAAGGATTATATCTTTGCCCATGCCAGTGCCGATGTGGATGAGCTTGTTACGGGCATTATCCGGGGCGCCTTTGAGTTCCAGGGCCAGAAATGCTCTGCATGCTCCCGCCTCTATGTGCCGGCTTCCCTGTGGCCCGGAGTCCAGGATCAGCTTAAAGAGAAAATAGCTGAAATCCATGTGGGCCCGGTGACTGATTTCACCAATTTTGTGAATGCCGTGATTGATGAAAAATCCTTTGACAACATCGACGCTTACATTTCACGAGCACAAGCATCTTCTGATGCTGAAGTGATCATCGGCGGTCAGCGGGACAAGTCCAAAGGCTATTTTGTTTACCCCACCGTGATCCAGGCTAAAAAACCGGATTATGAATCCATGGCCGAAGAGATTTTCGGGCCGGTGCTCACGGTTTATGTATATGAGGATAATGATCTTGACACCACCCTGGACATCCTGGACAACACAAGCCCATATGCCCTGACCGGTGCTGTTTTTGCAAAGGACCGAGAAGTGGTCAATGCCTTGATGGCGCGGCTGACCCACACCGCCGGAAATTTTTATATCAATGATAAGCCCACCGGCGCCGTGGTCGGTCAGCAGCCTTTTGGTGGAGCCCGAAAGAGCGGTACCAACGATAAAGCAGGCTCCTATTTGAACCTGATTCGCTGGGTATCACCCCGGACCATCAAAGAGACCCTGGTTCCTCCTGTAAATTATGACTACCCATTCATGGGGTAATTCGGATTGACAGGGTTTTAGAATGCCGCAGCAGTTAAGAACAGCCATTTTTTGCGAAGAAGTTGCCCGGATGCAAGGCGCAAAAAAAATTTAAACCGGAGCAGCCTGATGGCTGTGAGGATTGAAATTTTTTTTGCAACGCCGCAGGCGGGTGACTTCTTCTCAAAAAATTATTTATTTTTGGCTATTACCCATATGGCATGAACAATCCCCGGAATGTAACCAAGAATGGTCAAAAGAATATTCAACCAGAAGTGCTTTCCAATGCCGACCTGGAGAAATACACCCACCGGTGGAAGAATAACGGCCGCAATAATTTTCAAAAGTTCCATGTTATTATCCCTATCTTAGATGTTAGTAATTTTTGGCTGATCATACCATATTTTACGCAACAGAAAATATCAAATTTTGAAATACTTTTGGACATCTTTTCGTTTTTATCCTATGATTTAAGTTTATTTTATTTAATCCATCCTTGAAAGAGGATGGTTAAAATTTTCCGGGCAAACGTTTTCGGAAAAACCACCATAACAGTCGGAACTGCCACCGGCTGGAAGGAAAAGACTTATGAGCGAAGCAATTAAATCAGGGGATACCATTGCCGTGGATTATACGGGAAAACTTGAAAGCGGAGACGTGTTTGACTCTTCAGAAGGAAGACAGCCGCTGACCTTTACCGTTGATACGGGCATGCTGATCAAAGGCTTTGACCAGGCCGTTATCGGCATGAAAAAAGGGGAATCAAAAACCGTAACCATTCCGCCTGAAATGGGATACGGCCCAAGAGACGAGAAGGCCATGGTGGACATTCCAAGGGAGCAGTTTCCCCCGGAGATGGATCTGAAAGAAGGCCTCGAGCTTCAACTCCAGAATCCGGCAGGCCAGCCGGTTCCTGCGCGGGTGGCAGGTATAAATGAGACAAGTGTCACCATGGACGTAAACCATATGCTGGCCGGAAAAACCCTTGTTTTTGATATCACCATTGCTGAAACCGGGCTGGAACCCCCGGCAAGCAGTTGTGGATCCAAAGGCGGTTGCTGCGATTCAGGTGATTCAGGAGATTCAGGCTGCTGCGGAAACTGCAACTGTGATTAATTCATAAGGTTATTCCTGGTGCATTGCCATGGTCAATAAAAGTCTCATTTTGATAGTTGATGACAAACCTCAGAATCTTCAGTTCCTTGGGAAGCTGCTTTCGAATGACGGATATGAAGTTGCCATGGCCCAGAGTGGGGTCCAGGCCCTGACGTTTGTAAAATCCGAATTTCCGGATCTCATTCTTTTAGATGTCATGATGCCGGAAATGGATGGGTATGAGGTCTGTGAAAAGTTGAAGGCCGAATTTCCCACCCACAATATTCCAGTGATTTTTTTAACAGCCAAATCTGATGCCCAGGATATTGTAAAAGGGTTTGATGTGGGCGGGGTGGATTATGTAACAAAACCCTTTCATTCGGCTGAACTTCTGGCCCGCATCAAAACCCATATCGAACTTAAAACCCTTCGCGGCCTTTTGCCCATGTGTTCACATTGCAAAAAAATCCGGGATGATAAGGGGTTCTGGAATGATGTGGACAGATATTTTGAGGCCCACTCTCATCTGACGTTTACCCACGGCATCTGCCCCGCATGTATGGACGAGTTGTATAAGGGGTATGACTGGTATAAAAAAAGGAAACGGTCTGACACCGAGGAATAAGAGATTTGAAAAAAGTTCTTGATTTTGTTCGGTTTTTTGTCTGTCGAAGCCCCTTAAGCGCACCGTTTTTTGCGGTGTGTCTGTTCTCCTCCCTGCCATAGTAAGTTCTCATTCCCTTTTTTGTTCGCCCATAAAATTTTTTCCAGTCCGGGGTATAGTCTGTTTTTTTCCGGGTTTGATTGCTTTTTCCCGGGAGTGCGTTATGTTAATATCGTTAATTTAAGATGAAAGAGCAAAAGGGTAGGTTTTGTAACCTGACCATTGAACATTAACCCCTTTGGAGCAAGAGACCTGAGCATGGCATATGAATTCGATTTCAACGCGGCCCAGGACTATGATGCCTTTTTTGAAAAAGGCCGGGGCAGGCATTGCCTTGAACTTGAAATCAAATTGATCAGTTCCCTGATCCGCCCCATGCCCGGCAAGCGTTTGCTGGACATTGGCTGCGGTACGGGATTAAGTCTTGAACCTTTTGTGGATCTGGACATGAGCCTAACCGGTATTGACCCTTCCGCATATATGCTGGACAAGGCTGCTGAACGGCTCGGGCATCGCGTTGATCTGCATCGGGGGGCAGCCGAAGATCTGCCCTTTGACGACAATACTTTTGATACGGCATTGCTGTTTTTCAGTCTTGAATTTTCAAACCGGCCGGCTAAGGCCATTGAAGAGGCCTGCCGGGTGGCCCGGGAACAGGTGGTAATCGGCGTCCATAACCGGTATGCCCCCCAGAATATGGCCCGGCGGGCCAAAAGCTTTTTTTTCCCGGATATGTACAGTTGTGCCCGTTTTTTTAGTGTGTGGGAGTTGAAAACCATGATGACCTCAATATTGGGAAAAGTGCCTGTAAAATGGCGGACAACCCTACAATTCCCGTTTTTGTCCGGGAGTCTGGTCTCAAGGGTGGAACGTTTTCGCCTGATCCAGTGGTCCTACTGGGGCGGATTCATTGGCATGCGCATCAAGCCCGTGCCTAAGTTTCGCACCCGGCCCATGGCTTTGAAAATCCGGAATCGTAAAATCAATGAGCCGGCCACAGGCCTGGCGTTAGGATTCAAGGTGAAAGAATGATACGTGCCCGTCTTTATGAACCTCTGTCTGATGGTGCGGTCAAATGCCTGGCCTGCAACCACTATTGTAAGATTGAGCCGGGACATACCGGCGTTTGTGGTGTCCGGGAGAACCGGGATGGTAAGCTTTTTTCCCTGGTGTACGACCGGGTGGTGGCGGCCAATGTGGACCCCATTGAGAAAAAACCTATTTTTCATTTTAAACCCGGCTCGCTCTCTTATTCCATTGCCGCGCCCGGGTGCAATTTTAAATGCCGGTTCTGCCAGAATGCAGATATCTCCCAGGTCCGTGGCCAGGGGGCAGACCCTTTTACAGGTCGCCTTGCCGGCGAAGCAATGACGCCCGAAGCCATTGTCGCAAAGGCGGTGGAGCAAGGATGCCAAAGTATCTCCTACACCTATACCGAACCCACTGTCTTTTTTGAACTGGTTTTGGATACGGCAATGCTGGCAAAGGATGCGGGACTGGCCAATATCATTGTCACCAACGGATTTATGAGCCCTAAACTGTTGCAGGCCTCCGCCGCAGTGCTGGATGCAGCCAACGTGGATCTTAAATCTTTCTCTGATGGGTTTTACACCCGGTATTGTAACGGTCGCCTGGAACCGGTTAAACAGACGTTGAAGACCATGGTGGATTTAGGTCTCATGGTGGAGGTGACCACCCTGGTGATCCCGGGGCTTAATGACGATCCCAACGAACTTGGGCAGATGGCGTCTTTCATTGCCGGGGAATTGGGGCCTTCGACCCCCTGGCACTTATCCCGGTTTCACCCGGCATTCCAGCTGAACCAGACTGAGCCGACACCTGTGGAGACCCTTGAAAAGGCCTGCGATATTGCAGTGTCCGCCGGACTTGCTCATGTGTACACCGGCAATGTACCCGGCGCCAGAGAGAATACCTGCTGTCCAGCCTGCGGCCAAACGGTTGTCAAACGACTTGGCTATTCAGTGGAAAACCTTTTAACCCAGACCAATAAATGCCCCGGGTGCGGGTCGCCTGTGTTCGGGATTTATTAAAAAGATATTTTGTATGCGTTCAGTTACCGATGCTCTGGACACCATCCAGGCGTGTAGTCCCATTCTCCCTATCCTTAAAACCCTTTGGACCGAGGGGTTTCAAGCCTTTCTGGTTGGTGGGACCGTCCGAGATGCCCTTCTGGGTATTGCACCCGAGGATGTGGATATCCTGACCAATGCTTTGCCCGAAGATCTGGCCCGGCTATTTGCCGACCAGGGTTCTAAATATGTGGGAAAATCCTTTGCCGTGACCCTGGTTAACAAGGTGGAGGTGGCAACCTGCAGGCCCGCAGATAAAAAGGCTGTGGATGCCGGTCACACCTTTCCGGCCACCGACCTTGGCCGCCGGGATCTCACCATCAACAGCATGGCCTGGGACCCCGAAACTCGAACCCTGGCAGACCCCTTTGGCGGGCAGGCGGACATTGAAAACAAAACGATTCGATTCACCCGGGATCCCTTTGACCGGATTGAAGAAGACCCCGTACGCATGGTCCGGGCCTGCCGGTTTGCTGCCCGCTTCGGGTTCAAAATTGAGCCGGATAGCTTTGATGCCATCCGTGTCCGTGCCCATAAAATTATGACCCAAGGGAACGCGGACCGGATTCAACGGGAAGTTGTCAAGGCCATGGGCATGGATAAGCCGTCACAATTTTTTAATCTGCTTCATGATACAGGTCTTCTGGCCCACATTCTGCCAAGCCTTGATCGGTGCTACTACCTGGACGGCGGCCCCCACCATGGCGAAACCGTATTTGAGCACAACCTTCTGGTGGGTGATGCCCTGCCTCCATCCCTGCCCATACTCCGGCTGGCTGGGTTTCTCCATGACACAGGGAAAAAGGATGCGCGGAAAATCAAGGAGGGCCGGAACTCTTTTCCTGGACACGAGAAATTTACCCGGGCCATGATGAACGACCTTGAGCGTCTCCGGTTTTCCAAAAAGGAGATGGACTATATCTACGCCCTGGTCCGTGGGCACATGCGTCCTTTAAAAGCAGATAGCTCCCCAAAAGCGGTACGCAGACTTCTGGCTATGCTGGATGATCTAAACCTGTCCTACCAGGATTTTTTGCGCATGCGCATTGCCGATAAAAAAGGCAATCTGAATCCGGTCAAAAAGCCATACGGCCTTGGGGACATCCGCCTGCGCCTGGGCAAACTCCTGGCCGCCATTAATGAGGATACGCCATTTAATATCAATGACCTTGATATTTCAGGCAGGGACATCCAGGATATTCTGGGCCTGCCCCAGGGTCCGGCCATTGGCAAGGTGAAAGCTTTTCTATTTGAGCAGGTGCTGGATGATCCGTCCCTGAATCAAAAAAAGATCCTGGAAGATTTGGTCAGGCAGATGGGTCGAAACGACTTTACAGATTCAAATGGCAAGGCTATAAATTAGACCCGGTACAAAGTGCAAACACGTTTAAAGATCAAATACGATAGGGGATAGATTATGGGTGATATAGTTCTTATCAGCATTACGGGCAAGGACCAAAAAGGTCTTACCGCCCGGATTTCAACCATCCTTGCCCAATATCGGGTGAGCATTCTGGATATTGGCCAGGCTGTAATTCATGAACACATTTCTTTGGGCATGCTTGTGGATATTCCATGCTCCCAGGATTTTTCCCTGATGTTCAAGGACCTGATTTTTGAAGGACATAAGATGGGGCTGGCCGTGGATGTTTCACCTGTGGCGCCCAACGACTACGAAACCTGGGTCCAGACTCAGGACAAGGAGCGCAGGATTATTACGGTCATGGGCCGGGCCATTACCACAGCCCAGATTTCCGCTGTCTCCACCGTGATTACCGATCATGATCTTAACATTGATTCCATTACCCGTATGTCCGGCCGCAGATCCCTGAAAAGTCCTTCGGAACCCCCTATGGCATGTATCCAGTTTGCCGTATCCGGCACCCCCAGAAGCATTCCCGATATGAAGGGCAGATTTATTCACATCTCCCAGGACCTGGGCATTGATATCTCCTTTCATGAGGACAATATCTATCGTAAAAACCGGAAGCTTGTTGTGTTTGACATGGATTCCACATTGATTCAGGCAGAGGTGATTGATGAACTGGCAAAACTGGCCGGTGTCGGTGATCAGGTGGCCCGGATTACGGAATCTGCCATGCGCGGGGAAATTGATTTCAAGGAGAGTTTCAGACGACGTGTGGCCTTGCTCAAAGGATTAAAGAAAAAAGATATTCAGGGCCTTGCCCGGACCTTACCCCTGACTGACGGGGCCGATCTTGTGACCCGGACTTTGAAGGGCCTTGGCTACAAGCTTGCTATCCTTTCCGGCGGTTTTACCTTTGTGGGCAATTATCTTAAAGAGACCCTGGGGTTTGATTATGTATTTGCCAACACCCTTGACATAAAGAACGGCGAAGTCACAGGTCTGGTTACCGGCGAAATTGTGGACGGCCAGAAAAAGGCAGACCTTTTGCGTGAGCTTGCAAAAAAAGAAAATTTGTCCATCCAGCAGACCATTGCCGTGGGTGACGGGGCCAATGACCTGCCTATGATTTCCATTGCCGGCCTCGGCGTGGCATTTAATGCCAAACCCGTTGTCCGGGAAAAAGCGGCTAATACCATTTCCACCATGGGGCTGGATGGTCTTTTATTTCTGCTGGGTATCCATGAACGTGAAATTCCCGACCCGGACCGCACCGCCGTTTGAAAAATCATATTGTGATAGTATAGGTAGGAAATGCCATTTCCTAATAGCTGACAGCTATCAGCCCGCCCGAAGGGCATTATTTTTTTCTGTTCTGGATAACCAGGCCGCAGACAATCAGCACAAGCCCAACAAAGGAAGATAGTCTGATATCCTCTCCCACAAGAACATGGATGAAAATAAGTGAGAGGAATGGGGACAGAAAAATGAGGTTGGCGATTTTTGCCGTTGCTTCGGTATATTTCATAGCCATGAGCCATAAAACAAATGAGATGCCCATTTCAAAACAGCCAACATAGGCAGCGCCTAAAAGCCCATGAAATGGAATTTTTAAAGATCCGCCGGTAAAGAGGAAAACAAGGCCAATCATGGGAACACTGCAGGTGAAATTGATGAAAAGGCCGACAACCGGTTCCCGGTTGTCTTTGGTGTTGAGTATCCAGTAGACGGCCCACAGGAGGGTCGAACCCAGGGCAAGGCCGATTCCCAAGGGATTTTCGAAGGAAAAGGAAAATATATTCCCCGAGGTTGAAATGACATACACACCGAAATAGCACAGCGCTAGGGCAACGTAATCCCTCCCGCCTAACCGATGGCCGAGCAGGGGGACGGAGAGAAGGCTAAGGGTAATGGCCCAGGTATAGTTCAAGGGTTGGGCCTGCTGAGCCGGCAGACGGTCATACGCCTGAAGCAGCACAAGATAATAAGCAAAGGGATTAATTGCCCCGAAAAGCATTCCGCGCGCCCAGTCCCTTGGGCTTGCCTGAATAAGCAATGCCGTCTTTTGCTGCAGGATCAGGATAATGGCCAGAACAATGACCGAGAAGAGGGTTGAAAAAAAGAGGAGTTCAACCGTAGAAATATGCCTGAGACTTATTTTGAAGGCACTGGCTACGGTTGACCAGAGCAGCACTGTGCTCAAAGCAAAAAAATATGCTTTTCTTTGGTTTTTCACAAGAATTTTTAACGTGCCGCCCCACGCCTTTTAGCGGGCTTGCAAAGCGTAAGAATGGTCAGGCCCAAAAGGATACAAAAGACACCGCACCAGGCAATGAAAGAGAGCTGTTCTCCAAGAATAAACACGCCAAGTATACCTGCGGTTACCGGTTCAGCCAGTGACAGAGTGACTGCGGTTGATGCTTGGGTCATTGCAAGGCCCCTGCTGAATAAAATATATGAAATGGCCGTAGCAATAAGACCCAGATGCAGAACCACCAAAAAACCTGCCGGCTGCAGCGTCCATCCCAGATCTGCCCCATATAAAAGGGGAAGAATAAGAACAGCGCCGGTACAAAACACTACAGCAGTGACTGCCTCAGCTCTTCTGCCCGGCAGCAGAATTTTAATAAATATTGTAAAAATTGCATAGGACAGGCCTGCTCCGGCAGACAAAAAGATTCCTGGAATGCTTACGGTAAGGGTTGATGAATTGCCGGCCAGAAGCGAACAGCCAATGATTGAACATATGGTTGCGGCAAACCATTTGGGCTGCAGCTTTTCGTTGAGAAAGAGCCGACCCAGAATACCGGCAAAAACAGGCGAGGAACCAATACCCACGATGGTGCCGACGGCAACGCCGGTTAGAGAAACGCCCCAAAAGAAAAAAATCTGGTAAGCCGCTACAAATACACCTGCTGCAAGCACCGGTTTCATGGGTATGTTCCGATAGAACTTTCTATCACGAACCATTGCCATAATGAACAAGAAGGTCCCCCCAACGGCTAGCCTGAGAGCGCCAATGGTCATGGGGGTGCTTCCCATGGGCGCAAACGCCTGGGATGTTCCTGTTGTTCCCCAGAGCACCGCAGCACTAAGGATGAGCATAACACCCTTAAGTTCAAAGGAAATCAGTTTTTTTTGTTTTTCCATTTCAGGATCCGGAACTTTTAGCGGATTGCTTTTTTTTCCCAAGGTAAGCTTCCTGGATTTTGGCAGAGCCGAGCAGTTCACCGGATGTTCCGGAAAAAACGATGTTACCCACTTCAAGTACATAACCCCGGTCGGCAAGCTTGAGTGCTGCACGGGCATTTTGCTCAACAATGAGGACGGTGACGCCGCTGTCTGCAATTTGCCTGATCTGGCGAAAGATCTCCTTGACCAGAATGGGCGCAATGCCCAAACTTGGTTCATCTAAAAGCAGCAATTCCGGTTTGCTCATCAGGGCTCTGCCGATGGCAAGCATCTGCTGTTCACCTCCGGACATCGTGCCTGCAAGCTGACGACGTCGTTCCTGGAGGCGGGGGAATAGTTCATACACCCAGGCAAGCCTTTGGGGGTCAATTTGCTTCCTGGTATAGCTGCCAAGCGCTAAATTATCTTCCACCGTCAGGGTACCAAAGACCCGCCGTCCTTCAGGAGAATGGCTGATGCCCATGGCAACAATTTTGTGGGCAGGCACATTGATGATATCACGTCCCTTAAAAAGGATGGAACCGCTCTTTGTCTTTAACAGGCGGCTGATGGTGCGCATCGTTGTGGTTTTACCCGCACCGTTGGCACCTAAAAGCGTCACAACTTCGCCTCTGTACACCTCAAGGGAAATTCCTTTGATGGCGGCAATACTGCCGTAGGAGACATGAACATCTTTGAGTTCAAGCAAAAGTTCTTCAGTCATCATCGTCACTTCCCAGATATGCTTCAATAACATCCTTGTTCTGCTGGATCTGTGCCGGGGTTCCCTCGGCTATTTTTTTGCCGAAGTTGATCACGGTAAGCTTTTCCGTCAGTTGCATCACAAGGTCCATATCGTGTTCAATAAGAAGAATGGTAACGCCCATTTCCCTGATGCGAAACACCAGTTCCAAAAGCGCCATGGTTTCTTTATCATTGAGACCTGCAGCAGGTTCATCAAGAATAAGAAGCGATGGTTCAGCAGCCATGGCCCGGGCAATCTCAACCCTGCGCTGCAGCCCGTAGGGAAGGGACTGTACCGGTTGGACCGCAAACTCGTGTAGCTGAAAAAATTCAAGTTGTTCTTCAACCTTGAGCCAATTTTCCCGTTCGTCTCTTCGGGATTTCGGTGTATGCATAATACCGTGCCACCACCCTTGGGCGCTTTTCACATGGCGTCCGCTCATGATGTTTTCGGCAACGCTCATCTGGGGAAAAAGCCGGATGGTTTGAAAGGTACGTAGGATGCCTTTGGCTGCAATCCGGTAAGGCGGAAGTTTTGTGATGTCGTCACCTTTCCACAGGATGCGGCCTTCCTCACAGGGATGGATACCGGTGATGCAGTTGAATACGGTGGTTTTACCTGCTCCGTTTGGTCCGATCATGCCGTATATCTGCCCTTGGCAAACTTCCATGTCAAGCCGGTCAACCGCAGTCAACCCGCCGAATCGTTTGGTCACATTTTCAAGTACAAGATCATTTTTTGCCATGTTGTTTACCTTTAAGGATATAGGCGGGCACTTTGCCGTAGGTTGCAGGCCAGATACCGCAAGGTCTTAAAATCATGGTGAAAATCATGGCAAAGCCGAAAATGAAATAACGCCATGTGGCAAAATCACGAAAAATTTCAGGCAGTACAAACATGACAAAGACACCTAAAACAATACCCGGCACTGAAGACCCGCCAACAATCACGATACTGAAAAAAAGCACGGATTGAACAAAATCAAAGGCCTCGGGACTCACTGCAGAATACTGATTGGCATATAACGTGCCTGCAAGACCGGCTATTCCGGCACCAAAGGCAAAGGCAAAAATTTTATAGGCCCGGGTATTGATACCAATGCTCTCGGCTGCAAGCGGATCTTCCCTGAAATAGTGCAGCGCCCGGCCAGCTTTGCTTGTCTCCAGATTTTTCAGTATGATAAGCACCATGACCAGCGCAGCAAGGCAGATATAGTAAACAACCGACTGCCTCCCGGAATCAATACCTGGAATCTGTAACATATCAATGCCGAAAATTCCGTTGGGTCCACCTGTCAGCCCGAGCAGATTATTTTGCAATGCCTGGACAAAAACGATGTTAAAACCAATGGTGACAACCAGAAGATAATCGCCCCGCAGATGGATAATGGGCCCGGCAAGAATAATGCCGAAAAGGGCAGGTATAATGATTGCCAAAGGCACGGTGGCCAGAAGGGGTATACCGAATTTTGTGTTACATATGGCCGACGTATAGGCACCAAGTCCGAAGAAAAGCGCCTGTCCCATATTGAACATGCCGCTTTTTCCTAAGACCACATCCTGACTGAGTGCAACGATGGTAAAAATGATAAAGGTTGTGGCAACGGCCTGCCACCTTGAATCAAGAAAAAACGGAAGAATGACAAGGGCAAGAAAAAACAAGGCATATCCGTAATAATCAGAGTGTTTCATACCTTCTCCGCTACCCGCTCGCCAAGAATGCCTGTTGGGCGGACAATAAGAATGACAATCAAGAGCATAAAGGTAAAAGCATCGGCCCAGGTACTTGAGACATAGCCGGCGATAAAGGCATTAAAAAGGCCTAAAATAATACCGCCAAGCATAGCACCGGGAATGTTGCCGATTCCTCCCATAATGGCGGCGACAAATGCATAGAGCCCGTACTGCCACCCCATATTAAAGGTAATGCCGCGATAGTACAGACCAATAAAAAGTCCGCCGACGGCACCCAGTGACGCGCCGATGATAAAGATGGCGGCAATGATCCGGTCAACATTGATTCCCATGAGGCGTGCTGCATCTTGGTCAATGGATGCCGCTCTGATGGCTGCCCCCATACGTGTTTTTTCGATAAACAGGTACAGCGCAACCATGAGCAGAAGTGATAAGCCCATGATGAGAAACTGAATAAGGCTCACGATAACCCCTCCGAATTCCCAGGAGAGCGGCGGAATAAGTTCCGGGAAAATTCGCATCTGGGGTCCCCATACCAGCATAATACCGTTTTGAATGATCAGACTTGCACCCAGAGCACTCACCACGGCAGAAAGACGAGGCGCATTTCGCAGGGGGCGGTAAGCGGCCCTTTCCAGGATAATTCCAAAAAAAGCCACTGCAACAGCAGTCAAAAGGAAAATAGCGATGACCGCAGGCAGGGAAACCGCTTCACCCATGACATGGGTGTAGATGGCCAAGCCGACAAAGGCAGCACCTGCAACCATATCTCCGTGGGCAAAATTAATCAGCTTCATCACCCCGTATACCATGGTATAGCCCAGAGCAATCAGGGCAAACATTGCACCGATGGTAAGTCCATTGACAAGCTGTTGAAAAAAAATATCCATACGTACACGCAGTGCCCGGCACGGCAACCCGGTAGACGAGTGCCGTGCCAAATCTAATTATTACTACTTTATGTCCAACCTAAACCTGTGTTTGGATGAAAAGTTGCCCATATGCAAGGCGCAGAAAAATTTGTAACCGGAGCAACCTCGTGGTTGTGAGGCCCGATTTTATAATTTGGCAACTTTTGCTGCAACGCCGCAGATGGGTGACTTTTCGTTCAAACACTACATTATTTAAAGACGATCTTGTAGCTACCGTCTGCTTCTATACGATAAGCCATGTAACCGGAGCCGATTCTGTTGCCGTCTTTGGCAAAAGAGATAGGGCCGGTGATACCGGGATAGTCTTTCATCTGATGGAGAAATTCAGATGCTTGTTTGGTGTCAAAGCTGTTATTCTGTTCCATGGCGTGAATAAATGCGCGCATGCCGTCAACATTAAGCAGAGTCCAGATGGAAGGCGGCATCATGTTATATTTATCTTGATATGCTTTAAGAAAATCCTTGGCAAGATCATAGGGAAGCAGTTCAGGCGTCGGTACGTTAATGATATAAGCGCCTTGTGCACTTTTTCCGGCAAGTTTAAAGAAATCGGGGTTATCATTGGAATCTCCGCCAACAAAATCAGCCTTCAGGCCCAACCCGACCATCTGTGAACGAATCAGGCCGCCATCACTGAAATAACCGGAGAAAAACAGTACGTCAGGATTTTTGGATTTGATCTGGGTAATAACAGGCGTAAAATTCTGGGCGCCGGATTTAATCTTGCCTCTGTAGATAACGTTGCCGTTAAGGGATTTAACCGCTTTTTCAACAGCCGTTCCCAGGCCGTCAGCATAGCTGGAGAAATCGGAGAGAATGGCAATTCTTTGGTATTTTTTTTCTTCAACAAGATATTTTGCAGCAAAATTGCCTTCTGCACTGTTGGGGAAGGAGTTTCTGAAAAAGGTCCAGTAGCCGTGCTCAGTCAACGTGTCACTGGTGCCATCGGTGGTTTGCAACACGCCTGCACGGTAGTAGGTTGCCTGGGCCGCTTCTGCGCAGGTTGAGGTGTAGGAGCCGATAACCATCTTTACACCTTTGTTTACCAGATCTTTAGCACAGATGGCTGCTTTCATTGCGGTGCCTTCATCATCACAGCTGACAACCTCGATCTGTTTTCCAAGAACGCCGCCTTTAGCATTGATCTGTTCTGCCAGCAGACGTACCGCCTGATCAATTCCCTGGCCTTCATTGGCATACTTACCGGTGATTGGTGCCTGAACACCGATTTTCAACGTATCTTTTGCCTGAACACTTCCTGCAAAACAACAAAAGATGAATAACAACATCGATAAGAAAGCTGTTTGTTTCATGGTTTTCTCCTTGCATTTCTCCCCCCCTATAAAATAGAGGGGAGGGGGTAAAACGTTAAATCTTCAATGCCCCTAAATTCAGCAAAATTTCTACTGAAATCAAAGGTATGAATGCTTATGGCGGTGAATTTATAGCATAGCCTCGGCAGTGTGGCAACATGGTATTTAAGTATGATTTAATCTATCGGTTGCATTCACTGTAAGAGCCTGTTTAAAAATAGATGAATCGGCTGCAATCCCATGAAAATGGCCCCAATCCCCTCAAATTTTAGGCCAATAGTCCGGCTATTAACATAAAATTTGAGAAAATTGGCTCTCATTCTCATGAGATTTCGCTTCGATCCCCTAATTTTTAAACAGGCTCTAAAGCCCGTTATAGGTCGGTTTGTGAATCTCCGATGTAGGGGGTTGGATCTGGGATACCGGCCCCAGTAAATCCTTTTTTACGGTGCAGGCAAGAGTCGCATTTCCCGCAGGAACGGCCTTGATCGTCCGGATCATAACAGGAGATGGTCAGACCGTAATCCACGCCTAAACGGTTACCGGTGGTGATTATTTCGGATTTTGACATTTGGATCAATGGGGTTTCAATGGTTAAAACAGTCTGTTTTGTAATCCCGGTTTTTGTGGCCAGGTTGGCCATGGTTTGGAAGGCGTCAATAAATTCAGGCCTGCAATCCGGGTATCCTGAATAATCAACGGCTGTGACACCGATGAAAATGGCTTCGGCCTTAAGCACTTCGGCCCAGGCCATGGCATAGGATAAAAAGATGGTGTTTCTGGCCGGTACATAGGTGACAGGGATTTGGGATTGATCAATCTGCGTCACGCTGTCGTGTTTGGGCACCTCAATGTCGTCGGTGAGTGCAGAACCGCCGAACTGGCGCAGGTCAATGTCCACGATTTTATGGGTTTTTGCTCCCAGGTGCAAAGCCACTTTCTTTGCGCATTCCAGTTCCACGCTGTGGCGCTGGCCGTACCTGAAGCTTAAACTGTAAATATCGAATCCCCTCTCCCCGGCTATGGCCATGGCCGTGGTGGAGTCAATACCGCCGGATGAAAGAACAACTGCTTTTTGGGTCATGGGTTATACTCCTCTTAAATCCGGATCCCAGATGATTTTGTGTTGTTGGAGGGACAGTCTTGCACCCAGCTTGTCTTTGAGTATCCATGCCGCCAGGTCCGAAAGCTCAATTCGGCCAAAAACCGGGCAGATGTGAATTTTTTCTTTGGGATGGGTCCCAAGGTGCGTCTTAATGACGGATGCGGCATATTCATAGTCCTGCCTTGATCCCACCACGAATTTGATTTCATCCCGGGCCGTCATGTGGTTGAAGTTGTCGAAAAGAAATGACCCGGCTTCACCGGATAAGGGGCATTTGACATCCATGATGCGGATACAGGCGGGATCTACAGGTGCAATGCTTAAACTTCCATTGGTTTCCAGCAGCACCTGAAATTCTTTTTCCAGAAGTGCGGATATCAATGCAGGCGTCTGGGGTTGCATCAAGGGCTCTCCGCCGGTAATTTCAACCAGGGGGCATTCAAAAGCCGTCACCTGGTCCACGATTTGATTTATGGTCATGGAAACCGATTGTGTCGCGGCATAGGTGGTGTCGCACCAGGAGCAGGAGAGATTGCACCCAGACAGCCGGACAAACACGCAAGCAAGGCCCGCCCGGGTGGATTCCCCCTGCAGGCTGTAAAAAATTTCGCAGATGTCCACGGGCAATTATATCTCCTGGTAGGATGATCCGCAGCCCGGACTTTCAAATACCATGATTTTTTGGATCTTGATAAATTCCGTGTTCAGGCGCCTGGACAGTTCCGAGTAGAGAAATTTGGCCAGATTTTCTGCCGTGGGATTGATTGATCCAAATTCGGCAACCTCATTAAGATTGGTGTGATCCAGTTTGTTTAAAACATCCTTGACCACACTTTTGACATCCCTAAAATCTATGCCCATGCCCAATTGGTTGAGTTTGGTGCACCGTATGTGTGCTTCAACAGTCCAGTTATGGCCGTGCAGATTTGAGCAGTTACCGTCATAGCCCCTCAGGGAATGGGCTGCTGCAAAATGGTCTTGGACACAAATGTCATATATGCCTGGCATAGGTACTCCCTTGTTAATAAAAGCCTTATGATTTGAAAAATCTATCATAAATTTGGGTCTGACGCAAAAAAGTCAAGGCGATTAATTTTTTACTTTTCAAATTTATTCATGGATTTGATAGGCTTTGGGTGTGGAATTTAAAACATGAAAAGGGCAGGGGGGTAGAATATTGTGGCCGATTTTATCCGCGCGTATCTTGGACAGCAGAAATATTTGATCATTGACGGAGCACTTGGCACAGAGCTTGAGCGCCGGGGGTGCAATCTTGATGATCCGCTCTGGTCGGCCCGGCTTCTGGCGGATAATCCCGACATGATTGCGGCAGTTCATACCGATTATCTCCATGCCGGTGCGGACTGTCTGATTACGGCAAGTTACCAGGCGACGTTCCAGGGGCTGGCGCGCCAGGGATACACCCCGGAACAGGCCCAAAAGCTTATCCGATCTGCTGTTACATTGGCAAAAACCGTCGTGGATGTTTTCTGGGCTGATCCGGCAAACCGGGTTAACCGGCTTAAACCCTTGGTGGCTGCATCTGTGGGGCCTTACGGGGCCTTTCTGGCGAACAGGTCGGAATACACCGGCAATTACGGCATAAGTGAAGATGAACTGATTGCTTTTCACAAAGAGAGATTGAAAACACTGGTTTCAGCCGGTCCCGATCTTTTGGCCTGTGAAACCCTCCCCTGTTTTGCCGAGGCAAGGGCCCTTGTCCGGTTGCTGGAGGATTTGGATGTGATTCCGGCCTGGTTCAGCTTCAGTGCAAGGGATGGGCAGCACATCAACAGCGGAGAGTCGGTCCGTGACTGCGCCCAATGGCTGAATGACAAACCGTGTGTGACGGCTATGGGTATCAACTGCACAGATCCGGTCCATGTGGCATCCCTTGTGAAAGAGATCCGGTCCGTGACCGACAAACCTGTGGTGGTATACCCCAATAAAGGTGAGGTGTATAGCAACTTGACCAAATCCTGGGCCCCAAAGCCGGGCCGGGCTTCCTTTGGTGAAATGGCGCCTCAATGGGCAAAACATGGGGCTATGCTCATCGGAGGGTGCTGCCATACAACGCCGGATGATATTTGTCAGCTTGCCGTGGCTCTGAAATCATAGGGGAAAAATCAAAAAAGCCCCTGAAAACAGGGGCCATTGTAAACTTGTGGTAGCGACGCAGGGAATTGAACCCCGGACACTGCGGATATGAGCCGCATGCTCTGACCATCTGAGCTACGTCGCCACAAAAAACCAGGCATAGATAGCACAATGTTAATGGGTATGTCAAATAAAATTTTAATTTATTTTAATCATTGTCCTTTAATACGGATTCATACATGCCAATTTATTCTTGGGCAGGCTCAAATCCCTGTACCGCCACAGTGAAATTGGACAGATCCTCGGGCAGATTGGAAAAAACCAGCATAAACATGACCGAATCACCGGGCTTGATATTGACATTGGTATTCTGATTCCCTTGTTTTACACCCATCTGCTTGGTTATATCTGAGATATTTCCGGATTTTAGTGTCTCTTCGGGAATTATATTTCCGCAATAGGCAGTCAGCGCTCCTGCTTTGGTGTTGTCCTTTTTCATCAGGGTCCCTTTGACCTGGATGTAGCTGACGGCCGTATTGGAGGGGTTTTTAACTCTGCCTGTGACAATGAACAGGGCTCCTGCGCTTTTATTGGAAACAAACCGACCATCAATACTGGGTTCGTCCAGTTCGGGGTTCAGTGGCGGCTGGGGCGCCTGTTTGGGCTCAATCCACTGGGTGATAAAGGGAATTTGAATGTCGGACACCACCGGAATGGTCACACCAAGACGAATGATTGCCACATAGGCCGCCAGGATCAGCAGTACCAGCACCAACAGAATTTTAACTGCCAGGCTTCCCCCTCTTTCCTTTTTTGAGCCACGTTTTTGGCGGACACTTTGTGCGGAGGGTGGCGTGAATAAAGGCGCTTGTTCTATTGGTGTCTCTGTGGTGGTTTCGATTTCGTCATCCGTCGGGGTCGGCGGTGGGGCAGGCGAAGGCGTTTTGTCTTCCTTTTCGGGGTCCGAAATGGTTATATCTGTGTCTTCCGGCTCTGTCTCCTGTTCAAGCACCTTGTCATATTCTGCAAATTTATCCTGCTCTGATGCGGTTTGTTCAATCTTTTCGCCCGCGTCTAGGTTATCCGGTTCTTCATCACCGTCATCAGATTCAAGCGAAATGTCATTTGCAGGGAAACCGTCATTTTTTATATCCGGCAGCTCTTCAATTATGTCGCCCTGCTCCTGGGCAGGGGTATCAATCAAGGCGTCTTCAGGGTCGGGGGATAACTCCAGGCCGTCGTCATCTTCAATGAGAAGATCTGCTTGGGGGGCGTCTTCAAATTCAAGTTCCGGCGCGTCATCCTGTTGTATTTCCAGTTCAAGGTCATCAATGGCCGCCGCCTCTATGGCTGGGTCATCCATGTCAAAGGACAGTTCTTCCAACTCAAGTTCAAGGTCTGCGCCGTCATCCTGGTCAAAACTGATTTCAATATCAGCCGTATCTGAATCCGCGGACATTAATTTGGGTTCAGAAGATATTTCATCTTCAGTTTCTTCAAACTCAAATCCCTGGGGGTCCAGTTTAAGACCATCATCCTGGAAATCCAGTTCTGGTTCATCTATCTCAAAATCAGCAGTTTCGAAATCAAGGCCGTCTTCGTCAAAGTCCTTGGATGGGTCTTCAATTTCAATATCCTGGTCCGGGGAATCTGTTGCTTCTGTGTCTGTCCGGCTTTCATGTGGCTTTTCTTCAAATTCCTGTTCATCGAATTCAATTTCTGAGAAATCAATGTCCGTATCTTCCAGGTCATCACCCTGGCTGTGCGAATCGCTGTCTATATCGAAATCGTCATCATGTGATGCGTTAAAGTGGCTCTCTGATCCATCAAAGGGGACGTCTTGTTCTTCCGGTTTGGGCCCCCCAGAGAGCTCAATTTCTGGATGGTCCGGTGGAAAGGCTGTAAAAACATGCCGGCACTTACTGCATCTGACCTTTGATCCCTCAGGCTTAATCAGGGCGTCGTCAAGGACAAATTGGGTTGAGCACTCTTCGCAGGTAATTATCATTGGGCATCCCCTTAATTTGAATAATTAACTTTATAATTTTAAATCAAAGATTGCCGGTAGGTTTCTGTATTTTTCATTGTAGTCCAGGCCATAACCTACGATAAACCCCTTATCAAGACAGAAACATGAATAATCCACATTGATTTGCGTTTCCCGGCGTTCGCTTTTATTTATCAGCGTACATATTTTTATGGACCGGGGATTTAATTCTTGCATGGATTCGACAATCTTGGAAAGGGTCCGGCCTGTATCCACGATATCTTCCACCAGCAGCACATCACGTCCCTTAAGTTCAAGGTCGGGCTGTTTTGTGAACACGATTTGTCCGGTAGATGACGTGCCTTCGTAAGATGATGCACCCACCAGATCAATTTCATGATCTATGGTGATCTGCCGGACAAGATCTGCCAGAAAAATAAAAGATCCCTTGAGCACCCCTACAACCACGAGATCAAGACCTTTATAATCCTGGGTTATTTTTTGTCCGATCTCCTGGATTTTTTCCTTGATTTCCTGTCGGGAAATCAAGGGGATGAGTTCAGGCATGTTAAATTATAATCCTGTTTCCTTAAGTTCCTTGATGAGCTTTTTCTGTTTGGAGTTTAAATTTTTTGGCATCTCTATATTAACCACAACATAGAGATCTCCGCAACCATTTCCTTTCATATGGGGAATTCCCATGCTCGGCAAACGCATTTTTGCCTTGTGTCCGGTCCCCGGCGGCAGGGTCAGGTTTATGGTTTTGCCTGAAGGGGTGGTCACCTCAATCTTATCTCCTAAAAGGGCCTGGGTGAGCCCGACATTTTTTGTCATCAGGATATCGTTCCCCTCCAGGGTAATGCCCTGGGGCAGGGACGTACTGGACTTGATGTAGAGGTTGCCGGCCGGACCGCCATTTGCGCCCGATTCGCCTTTGCCTGCCAGTCTGATTTTTTTGCCCTGGGTCAGGCCCTTGGGAATTTTGACCTCAATGGCTTTGGTCTGCCCGTTTTGCGAAATGGTGATGGTTTTGCCGGTACCATTGATTAATTCGTCCAGGGTTAAAGGAATTTCATATTCCAGATCTTTGCCCCGGGCCGGGGATCTGCGACCACATCCCCCGCCTGATCCCGCGTTTTGGGAAAAAGGATTGCTCCCCATGCCGGAAAACGAAGATCTTGGACCTCCTTGTTTAAATGCAGAGGAAAAACCGCCGGAACGGTTGAACCCGCCGCCACCGCCGAAACCAAATTCCTTGAGAATATCGCCCAGGTCAAAGTTTCTGAAAATATCCTCCTGGGAGAACCTTTGCTGGAAGTCGGCAGATCCGTAAGTATCATACTGTTTTCTTTTTTCAGGATCGCTGAGAACCGCGTAGGCTTCTGAAATGGCTTTGAATTTATCTTCCAGAGCCTTGTCCCCTTTGGTTTTATCCGGATGGTATTTGAGGGCAAGTTTTCTGTAAGCCTTTTTTATGTCAGCGGCTGTCGCCGTTTTATCTATTCCAAGTGTTTTGTAGTAATCTTGCGCCATTTTATATCTTCTTCCTTTGCGTTTAGCTGTATGGTTGTTCCTTTAGTACAAATGTGTAATAAAAATAAGGCGCAACCCGTTTAAGTCAAGAGGGCGTAGAGCTATCCTTTGCATCAATTAGACCGGTTTTGTCTGAATGCGCTGATGGCCACCATGAGAACGGAGATGGCCGCCGGGGTCATGCCGTCAATGCGGGATGCCTGGCCCAGGGATGCCGGGCAGATCCGATTGAGTTTTTCCCTGATTTCATTGGACAGACCGTGGGCCGCATCAAAGGAAAATTCAGGCGGAATTTTTATCCGTTCCAAACCCTCAAATTTTTTAATTTCATTATACTGACGCCGGATATACCCTTCATATTTTATCTCAATTTCCACCTGCCGGGCTGCGCGGTCCTGGACAGGTTCAGGGGCAGGGGCAATCTGTTTTAAACGGTCGTAATTGAGTTCCGCACGTTTGAGCAATTGAGTTAGCGGCACACCCGTTTCAATGGGATTGGAGTTGTGCCCGGTAAGAAAGGCATTGGTTTCATCGCTGGGTTTAACCACGATTCGGTTGATCCGTTCAAGTTCTTTTTCCGTGGCGGTCTTGATTCGGGAGACCTCGTCCCGGTGCGCTTTGCTTGTCAGGCCGTATTCATAACCGATCAGGGCTAAACGTAGATCTGCATTGTCTTCCCTGAGTAGCAGCCGGTATTCGGCTCTGGACGTGAACATGCGGTAGGGTTCTTTGGTACCCCGGGTGACAAGGTCATCCACCATAACCCCCATATAAGCCTGGGACCTGTCCAGAATAAAAGGTGGATGGCCAAGTATTCTTGCCGCGGCATTGGCCCCGGCCCACAGCCCCTGGGCCCCGGCCTCTTCATAGCCGGACGTGCCGTTGATCTGCCCGGCCAGGAACAGGCCCTTGACCTTTTTGGTTTCAAGGGCAGGCGTCAGTTCCAGAGGCGACACATAATCGTATTCAATGGCATAGGCCGGCCGCATGATCTGGGCCTGTTCAAGGCCTGTTACCGAGCGAACCACCTGGTATTGAATGTCAAGGGGCAGACTGTTTCCTAGGCCCGAGGCATAAATTTCTTTGGAATCGACACCTTCATATTCCAGGATTACATGGTGGGATTCCCGGTCCGGAAATTTTACCACCTTATCTTCAAAGGATGGGCAGTATCTGGCAGATTGGCCCTTGATATGTCCACCGTACAGGGCTGAATATTTCAGATTGTTGCGGATGACGGCATGGGTACCCGGGTTGGTCTGGCCCATGAAGCTTGGCAGCATGGGGGTTGTGACCTTGGTGGTGGAAAAGGAAAAGGGTTTGATCTCTTCGTCTGATCCGTGGACATTGAATTTGGAAAAATCAATGGAATCGGCATGCAGGCGCGGCGGGGTGCCGGTTTTCATTCTGCCCATCTCAAGTTCCATGGATTCAAGGCTTAGGGCTAATCCGATGGAAGAAAATTCTCCGGCTCGTCCAGCCTGGATTCTGGAGGACCCGATATGGACGGTGCCCCGCAGAAAGGTGCCGGTGGTAATGACCACGCAGGGCGTAAAATACTCAAATCCGGTATTGTCGGTAATACCTTTGATTTCATTGTTTTCAATGATTAACGATTCCACCATAGCCTGCTTAAGATCCAGATTTTCAGCCTTTTCCAGGACATGCTTCATATTTTGTGAATACATGTTTTTATCATTCTGGGTTCGGGTCGACTGGACAGCCGGACCTTTACGGGTGTTCAGGGTCCGGTACTGGATGGCCGAAGAATCTGATACCTTTGCCATCCAGCCGCCCAGGGCATCAATCTCCTTGACCAGCTGTCCTTTGGCTGTACCGCCGATGGAGGGGCTGCAGGGCATGGCTGCAATTTTGTCCATGTCAATGGTGAGCAAAAGGGTGTCGCAGCCCATACGGGCAGCGGCCAGGGCCCCTTCGCACCCGGCATGTCCTGCACCCACCACAATAACATCGTATCTGTTTTTGAAAGTGTTCATAACATCCTTAACTATTTTTTACAGGGACTAAATATAATGGCTACTGGCTATTGGTCAAGTTTTCCCTGCTAATCTTCACCTTGGCAAATTCATCTGTAGTCTGTATGGTTAAGGTCCTGGCTTAAAGGGGGGAACGTTTGAACCTAAATTTTGCAACCGTTCTTTGGCCGGATGTGCAGCATGAAAGTTGAATGCAAAAGGATGAAATGGAGGGGAAATTGGCAGATGTAGACCGAATGAAACGGTACTCGGATTATAATGCTTATCTACGCAGCCTGTTTGGTGAGCGGGTGCAGAAGATTTCCGTGGATGCCGGGCTGACCTGCCCTAACCGAGACGGAACCCTGTCCAGGGCTGGCTGTATTTACTGCAATGCAAAAGGGTCGGGTACCGGGGCCTTTGCCAGAGGACTTTCCATTTCCCAGCAGATTGAGGCCGGTAAGATTGGGGCTATAAAAAAATACAAGGCCAGAAAATTTCTTGCCTATTTCCAGTCTTTTACCAATACCTATGCCCCGGTTGATCATCTTAGAGCCTTATATGACGAAGCTCTGTCCTGTGAGGGCATGGTCGGCATGGCTGTGGGCACAAGGCCCGACTGTGTGGATAAAGAGAAGATTGATCTGCTTGACGCCTATACAAAGGAGTATCTTATCTGGCTGGAATACGGGCTTCAATCTGCCCATGACGCCACCCTTGCCCTGATCAACCGGGGGCATGATTTCAAGGCCTTTGAAGCGGCCATGGCCCTGGTTGCGCCCAAAAAAAAGCTTAATGTCTGTGCTCATATTATTCTGGGCCTGCCCGGAGAAACCAGGGAGATGATGTTGGAAAATGCCGGAATTCTGGGGGACCTGGGGGTTAATGGCGTCAAAATTCACCTGCTTTATGTGGTCCGTGGCACCGCTTTGAACAAAATGTATGACCAGGGCCGGTATACGCCTTTAGAGCAGCAGGAATATGTGGACCTGGTCTGCGATTTTTTGGAACGCCTGCCCAAGTCCATGATTATCCAGCGGATTACAGGGGACCCCCATTCCGACGAACTTGTGGCCCCGCTGTGGTCGGCCCGGTACAGGGAGACATTCAACATGATTCAGCATACCCTTGAAGCCCGGAATTCGTATCAGGGAAAATGCCGGATTTAAAATCTCCGCTGTTCTTGGATTTTGAGTCGGCGTCTAATAATTTCTTCTCCTGAACGGCTTTTTCTTCTTTTTACCACCGGAATCGGCATGATTCACTTTGATGGGCTTTTTATCGACTATATTGCCGTTCAAGGCCTTAATGGCTTTGTCCGCTTCAGAATTGCTCGGCATCTCAACAAACCCAAATCCCTTGGAGCGTCCGTTAAACCTGTTTGTTATTATTTTAGCGCTTTCAACTTCGCCAAATGCTTCAAACGCCTGTCTGAGCGCTTCTTCTGTCATCAGTTCTGTCATATTCCCGACATAAATTTTCATTCACGGGTCCTTTTGTTTTTAAAATATACCCCAGCGTTTCACAAGTCCTGATTATGATGGGGCATATAAAATTTTATTTTGATTCCAATACGTTTCATTAATTTCAAAAATTTTTTATGCAAGGTTGGGTATACTCTGGCGGGAGAACGTCAGCACCTGGCAGATGACGTTTTTTCCCATGTCGTCTGTCTGAGTGACTTTTTCCTGTGCACAGGCATAACCCAGTTCAGCCATTTTTTTGCTGAATTTTGCGTGATGGCCCCGCCTGGGGTCCACAATGACTACATCACAATGGCCCCGGGCATGCCGGTTTATGAAAGCGGACAAAAGGTCGGCATGTTCAACTTCATAAAGAATATCCGAACCGATGATCAAGTCAAATTTACCAAGATCATCATTCAGATCCGCCCATCCGGTCCGAACAAAGGGGATTTTTTTCCCGTCATTGAGTTTCACGTTGTGAGCCAGAAACCCTTCGGTTTCAGGATGGTAGTCTGTGGCTGTGATATCTGCCGACCGTTGGTTTAGAATGAGGCTGGCCAGGGCAATGCCGCATCCCACCTCAAGCACTCGTTTTTCATTCACATAGTAGTCAAGCATCAGGCGAGCAAGCACCTGGCTGGAAGGCCAGACCACACCGAATAGGGGCCAGGTAGCCGAAGATATCCCAAGCCTTTTTGCCTCACCGTTGATATCCTCAAACTGCAGATGATCTCTAAGCGTCCGGACATGAATATCCATCTTCCCGATTTCAAGGGTTGTGTAGCGGACGCGGACGCGGGACGTGGGGGCTGTCACTATTCCTGCAGTCCCGGCTGATCCGATTGATCCTGTTCTGGATCGCTATCGGTGTCTGCCTGGTCCTTTTTTTCCGCTTTTCGCTTGAGTTTCTCTTCTTTTTTCTTCTTTTTATTCAACTCTTTTTGTCTTTTTTCCCAGGAATATTGATTTCGGACTGCCATGCAACTCCTTTTGTTAGTCGTGCCGTTATGGCTATTTAAGCCGGAAGTAAGGATTCCTCTGTCATTTTTCTGCCCAGGGCCTTTTCAATCAAGATAATGGTTTTATTATCTTCCCTGGTTGTAAAGGTGTATGCCTGGCCGGGTTGATTGACCCTTCCGGTCCTGCCGGTTCTGTGGATATATGTTTCAACTGTATCCGGCAGATCATAATTGATCACATGGGAAACCCCTGATACGTCAATTCCCCTGGCGGCAATATCCGTTGCCACAAGGATCTTGAAAGAGCCGCTCCGGAAGCCGTCCATCGCCCTGCGCCGCTGGTTCTGGGATAAATTCCCCTGTAATGACACCGCGTTGAATCCGGATTTTTTTAACTGGACGGCAAGGCTTTTGGCTTTATGCTTGGTTCGTGTAAACACAATGGTGCTGGCCATGCCGTTTTTTGCAAACAGCGTCTTGAGCAGGGCTGTTCGTTTTTCTCTTTGGACATTAAACCGGCCATGGGCGATGCGGGGTGCAGGCCCGGTCTGGTTCACCTGAACCTTGATAGGATGGTTTAAAATGTCCTGGACCAGATTGCCGATCATCTTTGGCATGGTCGCAGAGAAAACCAGGGTCTGGCGCTTCTTGGGCGCCGCCCGGATAATTCGCCTGATATCTGGCAGAAATCCCATATCAAGCATCTGATCGGCTTCGTCCAGAACCAGGATATCAATTCCCTTAAGGCTCAGGGCCTTGTCATTCATGAGGTCCAGCAGCCGTCCCGGGCATGCGACAATAATGTCCACGCCTTGTTTAAGGGCTTTGATTTGAAGATGTTTTCCAACCCCGCCGTAAACGGCCACGCTTTTAATAGGGGTGTGACTTGCCATTAGTGTGATACTTTCATGAATCTGTTCGGCCAATTCCCTGGTGGGTGCCATGATCAATGCTGACGGCGCTGCTGAAGATGCGGTACGGGGCGTTTTGAGCAAATGCTGGAGAATGGGCAGCACAAAAGCAACGGTTTTTCCGGTGCCGGTCTGGGCCAGGCCCAGAATGTCTTTTCCGTCAAGAATGGGGGGGATTGCTTTCTGCTGGATGGGGCTGGGGCTGGTGTAGCCCGCGTCACGAATACCTGACTGGATGCCAGGGTGAAAATGAAACTGGGTAAAACTCATTAAAACTCCTGAATGCAGACCTTTTTTCAGCATAAGGCCGTATCTTACGGGCTTAACGCCTGTGATCTGCTTACAATATATATTGAGTGAAAAAAGGTCAGCCGAGGATTAAAGGCGCATCATCAACTTGAAGAAGATACAAGGGGCGTATCCAACAACATCTCCATACTGTTTTCACGGTTAAGTATCAGTAAAAACGTCAACGTTAACGTGCGATGTTTGTTTGACAACGCGGTCAGCGAGGAGTGCCTGAAAGAAGAAGTTTCTGACAGGAAAGGTGCCTTTACTGGCATTTAAATAATTACAACGGTGCCAGCCGCATAAGCTTCCTGCTGCCACCGCGGGCCATGACGGCCAACAAAAAAGCCCCTGAGAACAGAATTCTCAGGGGCTTTAATAACTGTTCAAATGAAAGCGTCTGAAATGCTCCAAAACCCTTTCATGCTTGTCACGGGGAAACCTATGAACAAAGATCAGGGCCGTCCATGACTGTTATAAATAAAAGTGGTCAGCTATTTCACTGTGACATTTGCAGCAGACGGCCCTTTGGGGCCCTGCTCAATGTCAAATGTGACCTGGTCGCCTTCGTTCAGGGTCTTAAAACCTTGTGCGTTAATACCTGAATGATGAACAAAGACATCTTTTCCACCATCTTCTACTTCGATAAAACCAAAACCTTTAGTCTCGCTGAACCACTTTACTGTACCATTTGCCATGTCGGCGGTCTCCTAAATAAAAAATAAAAATTTGCTTCTAACTTTGGGAGCAATCACAGAAAATATATTGAGATATACACCTTAAGAAAGGAACATATGCATATACAAAACATGCATTTTTCGCATTATACGGGAAAAAAGAAGAATGTCAACTCAAAATCCAGGAATTCTTAATTTTCTTTAAAATCAATTCACTGTTTATAGGGCGTATTTGACGGCGCCGGAACGGTGACAGGGTCAAAAACCGATTTCGTATGATTTGAATCCAGATGACCGCAGTTCGGTTCTTTTCCTCCCGTCCTGGCGGATGATCAGACATTCGGTGTTTTCAAGGCTGTTGATAAGCGCCAGGGCCTGATGGGTATCCATGACCATCAGTGCTGTGGCAAGACCATCTGCCCAAGTGCAGGTATCTGAAAGAACCGATACCGATACCACCGCGTTTTTAACCGGATAACCGGTTTTCGGGCTGATAATGTGGGAGTAGATTTGTCCGTTTTTTTCAAAATAGTTTCTGTAATTGCCACTGGTGGCAATGGCCTTGTTATCCAGACGCACTTCTTTGTAAAGGCCGGAATTCAAAAAGCCTTTTTGGGGGTTCGCTATACCCACGATCCACGCCTTGCGATGCTTGTTTTCTCCTGCGCCGACCAGCTCTCCGCCGATTTCTACAAGATAGTTCTCAAATCCGCCTTCCCTGATCAGGCGGGCAATCTCATCCACGCCATACCCTTTGGCTATGGAGCCTAAATCAAGTGTTATGCCGGACATTGTTTTGGTCAGGACATGATCCCCGATTTTAAGCTTGTTAAAGCCGATTTTTTTAAGTGCTGTTTTGATTTGTGTCGGTTTAGGCGGCGTGTCCCGTCGGCCTTTTGTACCGAACCCCCATAGGTCCACCAGGGGTTTGACTGTACCGTCCCAGGCGCCGGCGGTCAGGGTATGCAAGTTCCTGCATTCGTCAAGAACCTGGTAGAAATCTGCGGACACCCTGAAAATTTGGTCCTTTGGCGCGGCATTGAACCGGGACAGTTCACTGTCTTTTTGGTACATGGACAAACGGGCATTTACCTGTTTTAAGCGCAGATTAATTTTTTCCTGCCATAAGTTTCTGGACAGCGGTTTGGCGGAAATCAGTTTGATGGAATAGGTCGTACCCATTGTCTGGCCGCTAAACACATACTCCTGGGATGCCAAAGAATGGACAGGTAAAAGCTGGGTTGTTCCTATCATCAGGATCAGTGCAAAAATAAAATTTATCATATACTTGGTTTCAGGCATGGATATTTTTCTCCTGGTTCAATTTATTTTACAGGCACTCTTTATCATACCGGGCCGGGTACGTCTATTTAGAGATGGCTTCTATTCTTCGGGCCACTTGTCCCTGACGGCCAGGATATCATCCAGCCCGTCCAGAAACGCCTGGACAAGGCGCGGATCAAAATGCTCGCCGACCTCGGAACGTATCAGGTCCAATGCCTTTTCAACGTGCCATGCCTCTTTGTAGGGCCGGCTGGTCACCAGGGCGTCAAAAACATCGGCCAGGGCGGTAATGCGGCCGGAAAGCGGGATGTCTTCACCAGCTAACCCGGCTGGATAGCCCTTGCCGTTCCATTTTTCGTGGTGGGTCAGGGCTATTTGGGATGCCATATCAAGTAGTTCGGAATCATGCTCTCCTATGATGCCTGCGCCCATTTTGGGGTGGCGCCGCATGATTTTCCACTCATCGTCATCCAGGGGCCCCGGTTTGAGCAATATCTTGTCCGGCACCCCTATCTTACCCACATCGTGCATGGGCGAAGCCTGCAGGATCAACTGGCAATACCAGGTGGGCTGCCCGCTTTTTTCAGCCACGATGCGGGAGTAATGGGACATGCGGATGACGTGCATTCCGGTTTCATTGTCCTTGAACTCGGCTGCCCGTCCAAGCCGCTGGATGATCAGCAGGCGGGTGCGCTCCAGTTCCTCTGCCCGCACTAAAGACAGGTGGGTGCGCACCCGGCGATTTACCACAGAGGGGCTCAGAGGCTTGGTGATATAATCCACACAGCCCACGTCAAAGCCCTTGGATTCGTCTTCGATCTCGCCCATGGCTGTCACGAAAATAACCGGTATCCGGGCCAGTTCAGGATCGGCTTTTAGCGCCTTACATGCCTGATAGCCGTCCATTTCCGGCATCATGATATCCATCAATATCAGGTCCGGTTTGTGTTTGGCCGCACCCTCAATGGCCTTTCGGCCGTTGGTGGCAAAGGTCAGCTGGTATTCATCGCCCAGTACTAGCCGCATCAGCTGCAAATTCTGTGGGTCGTCATCCACTACAAGGACCTTATGTCGGTTCATGATTCATCCTTTAATTTTATTCCCAGGCTTTGGGACAGCCTCAAGGCTTCTTCTTTGGCAGCATCAAAATCAAAGAGGTCCAGAGCCCTATTCACTCCTTTAAGCTGATCGGCTGTCAAAAATTTTCTTAACCGCGCTATGGTGGGTTCCGACGCACTTGGATCGTCTTTTTCCAAACCTGCCAACAGCTCTGCCATGAATTCAGCGGCCTTGACCTGGTCCGGCTTGGGCAGGATCTCTGATTCAACTGTTTCCGGAGCCCCCAGATTAGCGATATCCCGGGCTGTTTGTTCCAGGGCCGGGGCCAGGGATGCCAGCGTGTCTCTGGCATCCGTTTCCTGCCCATTGGCCAGGGCCGTATTCAGGGCCTTGGCCAGGTCGTACACCCGGTCCAGGGCCAAATTGCCGGACACGCCTTTCAACCTATGGGCCTGCCGGTAAGCGGCCTCCAGGTCGCCTTTGTCAAGCAGGCTTTCTATTTCCCCGGCGGCCGACGCATGGGATTTGACAAAGGTGCCAAGGGCCTTTTTGTATGCTGTCAAATCCTGCCAAAGGGCCAGACCCCGTACCATATTGATGCCGGATGCCCGGGGTAAGCTTTCAACGGCCTTGGCCATGGATGGGGTGGCTTTCCCGGTGGCAGGTTTGCCCGCCCCTTGTGGCGCCAGCTGTTCCATCTGGCTAAACAGGTCTGGAAAATCCACGGGCTTGCCGACCACAGCATCCATGCCCGCCTTAAAACAGCGCGCCTTATCTTCGCGCATCAGACTGGCAGTCAGGGCAATGATGGGTGTTTTTCTGTCTTTGCTTCGTTCGGCCTCACGGATACGACGGGTGGCCTCCAGGCCGTCCATCCCAGGCATTTGAATATCCATTAAAATCAGATCAAAGGTTTTCCTTTGGTGAGCCGCTACCGCTTCTTTCCCGTTCCAGACATGGGTGACGCGGTGCCCTTGTTCTTCCAGTCTTATCCTGCATAGTTCTGCGTTTTCTTCAATGTCTTCGGCCAAAAGCACCTTGAAATCCCACCTAACCGTCATAGGAGTCGATGTCAGCCGGTGTTCCCTGTAATGATCGCAATCCTTGGTGCAGTTATGGG
>Ga0193964_1000146_pt1 | contig 34462 bp, 28 predicted proteins | sample FB_7_MG_FD_140323 | JGI IMG/M metagenome (GOLD analysis project Ga0193964, IMG submission 140323) | Microbial mat bacterial communities from the Broadkill River, Lewes, Delaware, United States - FB_7_MG | ecosystem: Environmental > Aquatic > Freshwater > River > Microbial mats | place: USA... | reverse complement strand
TTCTACTAAAACTAACTTTGAGCTAAAATATTAGACTCTAACTTTAACTACCACCTTCTTAACATTAGAAATCTCATTAACTTTAATACAAGGCATATGAAGATCCCCAGGGAAAAATATAGCAAACATTCCAGCCTCCACTACAAACAATGGAGCATCACCCTCATAAAAAGCATAATCATCTTCATCATTCTTAGATATTAAAGCCTGATCTCTCATAGGAGTTACACCCATTCGCTCCACTCCTCGAATCACATACTGTATATCGATATACTTAAAATGCCCTTCAAGCTTAGCATCACATAGCTCCTTTGTGTCATACTCCTGAACCATAGCAAAAATATTATCGCCATCAATCTTGTATGTACCCGACTCTGTTTGTAATAAATCAGTATCCTTTATATACTTAAGACCCTTTGCTATTCTTTCTCCAAGCCCCTCATAAAGCTTATAATTTTCAATTTTATCTATTACCATATTATAATTCGTTTATAAGTATTAAATGAATAATAAAGATAATAGATAATTCTAACATGAACATTAAAAGGCGTAGTTTTCAATCAATAACTATACGCAAAAGCATATAAATAACATAAAAAGCAACTTTCTATATGCAAAAACGTATAATTTTTATATATTTACATAAAATATATGCAAATACATATAATGAAAAGAATAAATACATTTGTAAAAGAAAAAAGAAAAGAGGCAAACCTGACACAAGAAGAGTTTGCCCAGAAAGCCGGAGTAGCACTTACCGTAATAAGAAAGATAGAACAAGGAAAAACTAATCTTAATATGGATAAAGTGAATCAGGTTCTCATGATGTTTGGTCATGAACTAGCATGTGTTGACTTTAGAAATATTGAAGAATGAGACAAGCAGAAATATATTACAACAATAATCTAGCAGGAATACTAGTAGAAACAAATGATGGAATATACACTTTCCAATACAATGAAGAGTATATTGAAAAACATCCAAAGGACTTTCTTTCATTCTCAATGCCTGTAAGGAAAAACATATATAAAGACAAAAGATTATTTGCTTTCTTCGAAGGATTAATACCTGAAGGATGGCTTCTAAATATCGCTTCAAAAAACTGGAAGATAAATCCCAATGACAGAATGGGACTACTAATGGCCTGTTGTAGTGACTGCATAGGAGCAGTTAGCATAAAACCAATAAATAATAACGATGAATAGAAAGTGCCTATATTGCTATAAAGAAATTACAGAAAAGGATAACGAATCTGACTTTCATCGAAAATGCAGCAAAGCTTTCTTTGGAAATAAGACAGTTCCTACCATTAAATACACTCTTGATGAAATGGAAGATCTAGCTAAAGATGTAGTAGCTAGAAGCATTGCTGTACCAGGAGTTCAAGCAAAACTATCTATGTCAGTCTTGTCTGAAAACAAAGAAAACAGACTAACAATAGTAGGAGCATTAGGCGGTAGATACATCTTCAAACCACCCAATAACAACTTCAAAGAAATGCCAGCAAATGAACATCTAACTATGAGACTAGCTGAGAAATATGGCATCAGCACAGTACTCTCTAGTCTTATAAGATTAAAATCAGGTGAATTATCATATATAACAAAACGTGTAGACAGAAATGACACGACCAATAAGATACATATGTTAGATATGTTTCAGATACTTGAAGCATTCGATAAATATAAAAGTTCCATGGAGAAAATAGGCAAAGCTTTAACTAACTTTTCGTCTAATACAGGACTAGATAAATTAAAACTATTTGAAATAACTCTCTTTAGTTTTCTTACAGGAAATAACGATATGCATCTCAAGAATTTCTCAATGATTAATTACAACGGCAGATGGATACTCTCTCCTGCCTATGATTTACTTAACGTTGCAATAGTTAATCCTGACTACAAAGAAGAATTAGCATTAACATTAGAAGGAAAAAGAAAGAATTTCAATAAAGAGCATTTCATTAAGTTTGCAGAGGACTTAGGATTAAATGACAAGCAGATTAAAAATGTTTTCAATCGGTTTATTAAAAATAAAAACACTGCTATAGAGATGATTAAAGATTCGTTTCTATCAAAGGAAATGCAAGAAGAATATATTTCTTTATTAGAAAAAAGATATATGCGAATTAATAATTCTTTATAAACACTAACTTACTTACACAAAGAGCCCAACCCTTACGGATTGAGCTCTTTAGATATATTATAAAACTCTTACTACTTAGCAGTCATTGCAGCTAAAGCAATAGAATTTAATTTAGTCTGAACTGAATCACCTCTTGAAGAAAGAACAGAAGGAGCTTTAGCACCAACAAGCATAGCACCAGTCTCAGCATTAGCTAACTTAGTACTTGTCTTATAAAATACATTACCAGTCTCTAGATTAGGGAAGATTAGACAATCAGCATCTCCAGCAACAGTAGACTCTAATTTCTTAATAGCAACAGCCTCTGCATCAATAGCAGTATCTAAAGCTAAAGGTCCATCAACATAACAACCTGCTATCTGACCTCTATCAGACATTTTAGCAATAATAGCAGCATCAGTAGAACCAATAACATTAGGAAGAACTTGCTCAGAAGCAGCAATCATAGCAACTTTTGGCTTCTCAACACCTAATGCCTTAGAAATATTAACAACATAGTTTACTAAAGCTAATTTCTGCTTGAAATCAGGCTGAGGAATAATAGCAACATCACTTACAACTAATAATTTGTTGTAGTTAGCAAACTCCATAATAGAAACGTGAGTTAAGATAGCTTTAGCAGGAAGTAAACCTGTTTGCTTATTTAAGATAGCTCTCATGTACTTATCAGTACTACAAAGACCTTTCATGATAATATCACCCTCACCAGCATTAATAAGAGCAACAGCTTTTTCAGTAGCAGCTTTCTCGTTAGACTCCTGAACGATAGTGAACTTAGACACATCATAAGAGTGCTTAGCACAAACCTCTTTGATAGTTGCCTCGTCACCAACGATAGTAACATCAACAATACCAAGTTCTATAGCCTTATAAGTAGCTTCAATAGAATGCTCATCATTACCAAAAGCAACAACAAGTCTCTTCTTAGAAGTCATTCCTTTTAGTTGCTCGAAAATCTGGTTTAGTTTAGTAATAGCCATTATTTTTGAATATTTTATTATGTATTATTAAAATTTGCAAGCAAAAATAAAAAAAATCTTTCAATTTGTAAGTAAATTGAAAGATTCTGTATATAAATTGTGATAATAATTATAAAATATCAGAAAAATCTATAGTTGGCCAATCATTATTCCTTACTATTGGAACATTAACAATCTTACAATCAGGAAAATTTTCGTTCAAGTAATGTTGAAAAACCTTACTTGAATCATTTAGAATATGCTCACTATCATTAGGAAACTCATTATATATCAATCCTACAAGATTAATATTCCTCTTCTTACAAAGCTCCAGACTCATAAGAGTATGATTAATACTACCTAATTTAGAAGACGTAACAAGAATTAAAGGAAGATTTGTATCCTGAACATAGTCGATAGTATAATACTCTCTTGTAACAGGCACAAACAGACCACCTGCACCCTCAAGTAAAACAGTATCAAATTGCTTTTCCAATGTAGCAGTAGCTTCAGTAATCTTATTTACATCAATTTCCTTCTTATCAATCTCAGCAGCCAGATGTGGCGATGCAGGATAAGTAAAAATATAAGGACAAGTAGTACGATTAGTATCAACCTCATAAGGCTCCACTCCCATTATCTCACGGTGAAGATCAATATCCTCAGACGAAGTAGTATTACCCGTCTGAATAAACTTCTGAGTAATTACATTAACACCACTATTAAGCAAAGACTTAGCAATAAGTCCTGTTACTATTGATTTTCCAGCATCAGTATCAATACCAGAAATGAAATATGTTTTTTTCATGATTATTTATTTGTGACAAACAAAATAGACTGGATTATATGTAAGGTACACACCCTTATCGCAAGAAAACTTCTCTCTATACTTCTCTTCAAAGTCCTTTAATGTAGCTTTAGTCCAGTTCTTCTGAACTCTCGTACCATTAACACCAGTATAACGCAAATGCTTAAGTACATCTGTAGGTGAATCGAAATACAATCGCTTTTCTATGTTTTCAGAATGCTTTAAAGTAAAATGTTTTTCTAATAACTCTTTCATCCTCTCGAAAGAACGATACTCTAATCCACTACCCGTAAGTTCTCTAATCTCTTTAAAATTTGAAGAACCAAAAGAATTGTAAACAAGAAAACCTCTATCAGATAAGCATACCTTAATCTTTTCAGCAACAGCATCTAAATCATTAAACCATTGAAAAGCAGAAGCAGAAACGATTAAATCACAATCCTTTGGAAATGCCATACATTCAGCATCTCCATCAACAAACTGGTATGTTGAATAATTGTGCTTACTCATTACTTCCTTCACTCTATTGCCCATTTCAGAAACAATATCATTAAGAACGTAACTAACAATACCAAAATCCTCAATAAGCATCTCAGAAAGCATGCCAGTACCACAGCCTATCTCAAAAACCTTATCGTATGTGCATTTAGCATACGCATCAATCAATTCAGTCAATCGACAGCAAATACCTTTCTGTATTAAAGCATGTTCATCATAAGAAGAAATACTCTTCTTAAAACTCTTCTTCACTAGCTCTTTATCAATACTCATACTTATTATAAACTAAGAATTTTTGACCAACTGTCATATAGATTAAATGGATAATGAGGCATTTCCTCTTGCACAAGCTTAGTCTTATCATTCCAATAAGAAACAAGATTCCTGGCAGGGAAAATTCTATCTTTCACTCCCACCAATGCCACATCCCACTTGAAGTTATTCATATTTGCATCTATCGACACATCTTTTAAGTTATTCAACTCATCAATTTGCTCAAAAAGCTCACGTTGTGGTCTGTTAAACAATGAATTATCAGAACCTGCGAACATCTGCTGAAAGAATTTATCCGTACCAGCAAGACGAAGTCCCTTACATGTAAGATCAAATATCTTAACAGGTATACCATATTCATTATGAACAGGATATGGGCTACCACAGATAGCAATTGATTTGGTGATATTTTGATTCAGCTTATCAGCAAGTTGATTGGCTATAAAAACGCCCATCGACCACGCTATTATATATGTTGATTCATATTTCTTCAGATTTACAGTAGGTAATACCGTATCATTGTGATAATCAAAGAAAATAAGAATATCCTTATCTTCATTATCAAAATGATTAAGCAAATTACCATCCATTCCCCAACCATTGAAGAACACTATCAACTCATTGCTATTATTATCTATAAATCTGTATTTCATATTGAACGCTTCTAAATGCCCTCTTTATAATTTCTTAAAATCTCTATTAACTGATCCATCTGCCAATCCTCTATATTTGCATTAAGAGAAAAACGAATTCTAGCAGAACCCGCTGGTACCGTTGGCTGACGCACTGGTAAAGCGAAGAAATTATTATCTTGCAGATACTCACTCAACTCAACACTACTCTCATTAGAACCAGTAATCAATGGAACAATATGTGAATCACCAAAAGTCTTATATCCCATCTCATCTATCGCCTCTCTAAGTCGGTTACTTATTTCTTCAAGATGCATTCTTTTCTCCTGTAATTCAGGAAGCTTATCAAAGATAAATTCTGTCCATGCAACATTCACAGGAGGCAACGCAGTTGTAAAAATAAGAGTTCGCATATTATTAATCAGATAATCCTTAAATACCTGATCGCAAACACAATATGCACCCATAGATGCCAATGCTTTACCGAAAGTACCCACAATAAAATCTACATCATCAATACATACCTGCTCTTCACAACAACCCAATCCATTAACCCCTCTGACTCCAATTGCATGAGCCTCATCAATATATAAAAATGCATCATACTCATTCTTAATATCGATAAGCATTTGCATATCCGCAACATCACCATCCATACTAAAGATTGATTCACTAACGATAAACACGTTCTCATAATCATCCCTTCTTTTAGAAAGAATATCTTGTAGTTGCGCATAATCCATATGGCGGAAACGAATCATTTCTGCTTTAGAAAGATTAATTCCATCAATAATACTTGCATGAACAAACTTATCTGCAATTATTAAATCGTTCTTACCTGCAAGTGCGGGAAGTATACCTGTATTAGCATGATAACCGCTATTAAATACTAAAGCAGCTTCTCTTTCGAATGTATCAGCTATATTCTTCTCTAACGATGCGTAATTCTTATGATTACCTGTTAGTAGGCGCGACGAAGCCGAGGTATAGTAGACATCTAATTCATTCGCACTAATATATTTATGAAACTCATCAACAATTGCCTTATCAAAGCCTAAACCAAGATAATCATTTGACGAAAGGTTAATCATCTCTTTATCATTATAAATAATGTTGCTTCCAACGGCTTCAACATCTTTTAAAGTTCTAAAATTCTCCACTTCATGAAGTTTAGAGAGACGGTATGTGTATCTAGCGATATTTTTATTCATATGTAACAGATTTGTCTGTCAAAAGTATATATTTAATAGGCTATTTCAAAGATTATTTACTCTCAACAACATTTATAAGAGCAGTACATAACTTATTAAGTTGTTCATCAGTAATAACAAATTGTGGCATTATATACACATTTGTACCAAAAGGACGCACCCAAACGCCCTGCTCAACAAACTTTGCCTGAATAGTAGCCATATCTACAGGCTCTTTCATCTCAACAACACCTATTGCTCCCAGACATCTTACATCTTTAACCTTATCATTAGATTTAAGAACAGATAATCTGTCAAGCATAATAGTCTCAAGTTCCTTGACTCTTGTCTTCCAATCATAAGAATTAAGCAAATCAATACTTGCATTCGCAACAGCGCAGGCAAGTGGATTACCCATAAATGTTGGCCCATGCATAAAACAAGAAGGCTCACCACTACTTATAGTATTAGCAACATTATCGGTAGCCATAGTAGCTGCAAAACTCATATATCCGCCAGTAATTGCCTTACCAAGACACATTATATCTGGTTCGATATCGGCATGATTACATGCAAACAACTCACCTGTTCTACCAAAGCCAGTTGCTATCTCATCACAAATAAGAAGAACATCAAACTCAGTACACAACTCTCTAACCTTTCTTAGGTACTCTGGAGAATAAAACCACATTCCTCCAGCTCCTTGAACTATTGGTTCCAGAATAACAGCAGCAATCTTATCTGACTTCTCCTCAAGAGCTTTTCTCATGTTTTGATAGTCTTCCTCAGAACATTCTTCTTCAAAGCGTGATTGTGGTTGAGCCACGAAATTCTGAATGGCTAATTTGCCATGAAATATATTATGCATTCCTGTCTCTGGATCACAAACTGACATTGCATGCCATGTATCTCCATGATAACCTGAACGTATAGTTAAGAATTCATTCTTTTCACCCTCATTCTTAGCGTGCCAATACTGAAGAGCCATCTTCATAGCCACCTCAACTGCAACGGAACCAGAATCGCTATAAAACACCTTCTGTAGACTCTTAGGTGTCATATCTACAAGCTTGCGTGCTAAATCAATCGCTGGTTGGTGAGTAATACCTCCAAACATTACATGCGACATCGCCTTTAGTTGATTCTCTGCTGCTTTATTTAAAACAGGATTATTATATCCATGCACAACACACCACCAAGAAGACATACCATCAATAAGCTTACTACCATTTTCAAGTTCTATATATACCCCCTCTGCTCCCACTACCTTATAAACTGGTAATGGATTTATAGTTGAAGTATATGGGTGCCAGATATGTTCTCTATCGAAATCTAAATCGTTCATTATTCTAGTATTGTAAATCCTGTATCTTTTATTCTTTTAATATCTTCTAAAACTGTTGCGCCTGTTGTTGTTAACAAATCACCTGTTATAGCCGCATTTACTCCAGATCTTAGTGCTTTATCCTGAATATCAGAGATTATTAATCTACCTCCCGCAAAACGTATCCATGCATCAGGATTAATAATTCTAAAAATTGCTATTGTTGTAAGAATCTCTTCATTAGTAAGTTTCTTACTATCCTCCAAAGGTGTACCTGGTATAGGATTTAGAATATTAATTGGAATTGACTTAATACCTAAATCTCTAAGCATTAAAGCCATATCTATTCTATCTTCCATAGTTTCACCCATTCCAATAATACCACCCGAACAAACTTCCATTCCAAGCTTCTGACAAATCTTAATTGTCTTAATTTTATCATCAAGTGTATGGGTAGTACAAAGCTTTGAGAAGTTATTTGCAGAGGTTTCTACATTACAATGATATCTGACAACACCAGCAGCCTTAAGTTTCTTCAAGCGCTCCTCATCAAGCAAACCCATTGAAGCACAAACATTAATATTAGTATCCTTATCAACTTCCTCTATATATTCACAAAGGGTATCTAAATCATTGTTTGACAATGCCTTTCCACTTGTCACAAATGAATATTTATTTACACCATACTCAGCATTTTGCTTAGCTAACTCAACAGATGTCTTCTTATCCACTAAATCATATGTATTTACACTTGTCTTAAAATGTGATGATTGTGCACACCATTTACAGTTCTCTGAACATTTCCCAGATTTAGCATTAATTATAGAGCACAAATCAAAGACATTACCCATTAAACGCTCTCTTATTTCGTTTGCTATTTCATAAATAACTTCTTTATTTTTGCTATTTACGATGGTTATTGCATCATCTTTAGAAATCCTATAACCCTCAATAATCCTCTCTTTTAAAACTGCTAAATCTTTCATAATTACTAATTTAGTGTATAAAAAAAGGACGTGATAGTTTTCACTAACACATCCTTCTTAACATTGTTTCCCTATTCTGTATTTTAAATAATACGAATCATTTTTATTTATGGCATTTACACATAAAGACATTTCTTCCATGTTCTCTGTAAAAATATCATTGTCTATATCCCCTAAATACTCCTCAATAGATAATAATAATTCCCCAAAAACATAAATTGAAAAATTCTTCAACTTTAAGATAGAAGTCTTACACATTCTCACAGAAATACGACATATTTTAATATCCTTTCCAAGAGAAGCAAAAATAGCAAAAGCTTTCCCACTCCACTTTTTAAAGTGAATTCTCGTATTTTGTAAATGGTGTAGTGTATCCATAATTATTAATCAGTCACAAAGTTGCTAATAAAATATGTAACCGCAAAACATATTTATGCAGTTGTATCTCTTTTTACTTTAGCTTTTGCAGGAAATTTTACTTCAAACTGAGTATACAATCTCTTAACAGTCCTTGTTATTTCTAACTGAGAAGTATTTTCATTAAATGTTGAATGAGTATTTACATATGCCATAAATAAATCTAATCTCTTTTCTTCATTCTCGCCTATTATCTTAGCAACAATTTCTCTATTGAATTTTCTTGCAAGAATTCTGCTCTTCATTATGCTCTTAGCAAGTTTCTCTCTTCTGATCTTAGTTCGTTGTGCTGGAGTCCTTCCTAATGAAAGACTAATCCCACCGGATGCGAGTCGTCTCTCGCCTAACTCTTTTTTTATAGCAGCAACAAACATATTTTTAACCTCTTCAACTTTCTTTTGTTCGAAAGTCTTTTCTATCTTCATATGAACAAAATCCTGTCTGAATTGTTCCCATGTACCCAAACTATACACGCATACCTCATCAAGCATATAACTTTTAGGCTCTAACTCGATATTCTTATACATATCTTCGCTAGTAATATTAGGCACAGCAATAACTTTATCCTTAAAGCCTATTACCTTTATATGTAATGAATCGCCTGGATTAACCATTAGTCGATAAACTCCAAATTCATCTGCCAATTCTCCTACACGAGTATTATTAAGTAGAATATGTGCAAATGGAATCTCTTCTTTAGAAACAGAATTTAAGACTTTACCTGCAAGTAAGATTTTTGAATTTGATTGTGAATATGTATTATGCGAGAATAAACTTAGAAATGTAATACATAATAATATTAGGAGTATTTTATGTAATCTCATATAATTAAGTTTTATATGTTATAAAAGAAGTTAGGAGAAGATATATAGAATATAGAAAAAACTGATCGGACTAATAAAAAAATATCTTTATTCAACCTTCCCCTAACCAAAAATTCCTGTGGCAAAACTATACAGTATTTCTATATGTTGCAAGCTATTTGTTACTGAATTGCTTTGAACTAACAGAAATTAACAGTATTTTAAGACTTCTTAAGAAGAATCGTAACTTCGCAATCGTTTCCTAGGGATAGTTTCGAATCAAACTTCTCATTATTCTCATTTACGAATCCCTTGATGATTGCAGTTTTTCCTTTATTACACAAGTCTGTTATTTGTTTTTGGGTAAGTTTTTTGCCACAGAATTCCATTGGTATGGTCGTTTTACAACCCTTATTATAGTTTGTACACCCCCAGGCACTCTTACCTTTTACTATATGCCCTTCTTTACACTTTGGACAAATAATAGGTGTATCTTCTTTCTTCTTTTTAGTTTCTTTAGATTTCTTTTCCTTTTCTACTTTATCTTCAATAATCGTTATCTGCTTATTACTTGAGTTTTTGACATTACGAACAACATCCGTAACCATCTGCTTCATTTCAGACATAAACTCCCTTACATCATATTTACCAACCTCTATTTCTCTAAGCTTCTTCTCCCACATTCCTGTAAGTTCAGCCGATTTAAGAAGCTCATTATTGATCGTATCAATTAATTCTACCCCAGTAATAGTAGCAACCAACCTCTTTCTTTCCTTTTTTATGTACTTTCTTCTAAATATCGTTTCAATAATATTGGCTCTGGTAGATGGCCTACCAATACCATTCTCCTTCATTGCCTCTCGAAGCTCTTCATCATCAACAGTCTTACCAGCAGTTTCCATTGCTCTTAGAAGAGTGGCCTCCGTAAAGTACTTTGGAGGTTGAGTCTGCTTCTCTTGTAGATCAGGCTTATGTTCACCTTTTTCTCCTATAACAAAAGCAGGTAAAATATTATCATCCGATTTTAGATCAAATACTTCTCGCCATCCTTTATCAAGAATCTGTTTCCCAATAGTTTTAAATTTTATCGCACTTGTCTCACCAATACATGTTGTATTAGCAATAAGACAATCAGGATAAAACACAGCAATAAAACGCCTTGCTACTATATCATAAACCCGCTTCTCATCAGGAGTCATATTGCGCGAAAATACATTTGTTGGAATAATAGCATGGTGATCTGTTATCTTCTTGTCATCAAAAACCTTCTTGGATTTTCGCAATTTACCTCCTTCTAAAGGCGCTATTAAATCTTTATATGGTTCTAGCTTTTGAAGTATTCCCATTGCTTTAGGATACATATCATTTGGTAAATAGCTTGTATCAACCCTTGGATATGTAGTTAACTTCTTTTCATATAATGATTGTATAATTCTTAAAGTATCATCAGCAGAGAAATCGAACTTCTTATTACATTCTACCTGTAGAGACGTTAAATCAAATAACTTTGGAGGATGTTCTTTTGCATTCTTTGTAGTAACTTCCTTAATCTCAAACTCTTTACCTTTAATCTCTTCAAGTTTCTTAAGAGCTTCCTCTTTTTCAGTAAAACGACCAGATGTTGCAGAAAATGTAATTTCTCTATATACTGTTTTCAATTCCCAGAATGGTTGAGGAACAAAATTCTCTATTTCCTTCTGACGATTAACAATAAGAGCCAAAGTAGGAGTCTGTACCCTACCTATTGACAATACTTGCTTATTTGCACCATATTTAAGTGTATACAAACGAGTAGCATTCATTCCTAAAAGCCAATCACCGATTGCACGTGCACTACCCGCAGCATATAAATTATCGAATTCCTTAGCATCAACTAATTTCTTAAAACCTTCTCTAATTGATTCTTCTGTAAGTGACGATATCCATAATCGTTTTACAGGCACTTTACAGCACGCTTTTTGTAAAACCCATCGTTGTATCAATTCTCCTTCCTGACCAGCATCACCACAGTTTATAACCTCATCTGCGGTTCCTACAAGTTTCTCAATCGTAGCAAATTGTTTCAGAATCCCTGCATTGTCCATCACTTTTATTCTGAACGTTGGAGGTATCATAGGCAGATATCCCAAATTCCAGTATTTCCACTTATCAGTATATTCATGCGGTTCCTGCAAGCCACAAAGATGCCCAAAGGTCCAAGTTATCTGATAACCATTACCTTCATAGTAGCCATCTTTTCTTGTATTTGCACCTAATATCTTTGCTAACTCACCTGCAACAGATGGTTTCTCTGCTATACAAACCTTCATAAATATTATTTTTTTTAATTAGCGAAATGCATATATCGTGATACTGATATAATACAAAAGAATGTTACTAATATTACCAATATAAATAATGGTAATCGACTTACTCTTGATTTCTTTGTGTTTATAAATCTGTTTAATAATTTATAGCATCCAAAACCTAATCCAGAACCCAAAAGACCTCCACAAAGTATATCTCCAGGGAAATGAACACCCAGATAGATTCTTGAATATGAAACAAGAATTGCCCATGTAAGAATTATAATAGAATATACTCTATTTTTAAATAGCATTAGTGAGAAGACAGCTAAGCCAAATACATTTGCTGCATGAGAAGATATAAAACCATACTTACCTCCTCTTTTTCCATTAACAATATGTACCATCTCTGAAATATCAGGATCTCTCGAAGGTCTCCATCGTTCAAATAATGGTTTAAATATTGATGATGATATCTGATCGCATAATACAATACAAAGAACACATATTCCTAATATTATAAAAGCTTTCCTTGCATCTCTATCCTTAAAGAAATAATATATAATTACCAGATATAGAGGCACCCAGATTTCCTTTGTAGATATTATCCACATAAAGGTATCAAAGAAAAGATTATGAAAACTATTTAGAAAGAGTAGCAACTCTTTATCAAACTCAACAATTGACTGTACAAGCATATATTATGAATTACTTAATGATATAAACAAATATACCATAATTATTATAAACACTAAGCTATAGAGCGTAAAAATCCCCCAAGATCAATATTATGACTTTGGGGGATACTTATAATAATGTATTAAGCTAAAAGCTCTTTCACTTTAGCAGAAATTAATTTTCCATCAGCTTTTCCAGCAAGTTTTTTAGATGCAATACCCATAACTTTACCCATATCTTTCATACTTTCAGCACCACATTCAGCAATTACAGCTTTTACTTCAACTGTCAACTCCTCATCTGTTAACTGAGCAGGTAAATATTTTTCAAATACTTTAACTTGAGCTAACTCAGGTTCAGATAAGTCAGGTCTATTCTGATCTATAAAAATTTGAGCAGAATCTCTTCCTTGTTTAGCAAGTTTTGTAATCATCTTAATACAATCCTCATCAGTCACTTCTCCACTTCCACCCTTAGCCGATTTAGCTTCAAGTATAACTTTCTTAACTGCTCTAATTGCTTCTAAAGACACTTTATCTTTAGCCTTCATTGCCGTTTTCATGTCGGCATTAATTTGATTCTCTATACTCATAGTTGTAACTATTTATAATTATAATAACAAAATTAAAGATTATTCGCGTCAATCCTACTATTTTATTAATAGTTTTGCAGCATTAATTATAATAATTTATGCAGGATAGAATTTCATACAAAAAAATATGGATGATAGCATTACCTATCATCCTAGGAAGCATTGCTCAGAATATTATCACCGTTACAGATACTGCTTTTCTCGGACGAGTAAGTGAAGTGGCACTTGGAGGTGTTGCTCTTGCAGGTTTACTGTATGTTGTATTTACAATGCTAGCCTGGGGATTTAGCTGTGGTTTACAGATTGTTGTAGCCAGAAGATATGGTGAGAATAATCTAAAACAAATTGGTGCTTCATTTGAACACGCCTTGTACTTTACACTTGCCCTGGGTGTGGTTTTATTCGTATTGCTTAAATATAACTCTCAATATTTAATTGATTTACTAATTAAATCTGATAATGTAAAAGGAGCTGTTAGTGATTATCTGAACATACGTTCATGGGGAATCTTTATTGCGGGTATAAATTATATTTTCAGAGCCTTTTATATAGGTATTACAAAAACAAGAGTTATCGGTAATACAACAATATTCATGGCTGTTATAAATGTTGTTTTAGATTACATCTTAATCTTTGGAAAACTAGGAGCTCCTGCAATGGGTGTTGAGGGCGCGGCTCTCGCTTCTTTAATTGCGGAATTTTGTGCATTAATTTACTTTGTGATTTACACTCTTATTAAAGTACCTCTACACAAATACGATCTCTTCAAATTTGTTCCTATTGACTGGGAATTAATGAAGCGATTAGTCACAATATCTATTCCAACTATGATACAAAGCTTCTTGTCTCTAGGCGCTTGGTTTTTATTCTTCACATTCGTTGAGAATCTTGGAGAACGCCCTTTGGCATCCTCAAATATTGTAAGGAGTTTATATATGATTGTGAACGTTCCCATCTGGGCATTTGGTGCAGCAGCAAACACACTGACTAGTCAGTTAATTGGAGCAAATAGAAATAAAGAAGTAATGCCTATGCTATGGAGAGTTTCAATACTATCCACAGCATGTTTATTAGGACTTACAATAATTATCGTATGCTTTCCTGTTCCTGCTTTATCAATATATACAGATAATCAGGAGTTAGTACACTACTCTGTTAATTCTATCTATGTAATAAGTTTTGCATCTATATTTTTTGGATTTGGAATAACATTCTTTCAGGCTATCTCTGGAACAGGTAGAACTATGCACGCTTTAATAATTGAAGCTATTGTAATATGCTTTTATATGCTATATGTATGGTATTTTGCAATCTTCCTTAGAAGTGATATTGAAATTGTATGGACAGCTGAAACAGTTTATGCTCTTCTTATAGGATTAGCCTCATATACATACATGCGTTTCTTTAAATGGGAAGGTGCATTAAACGCATAGATTTGTCTTAATCTATTTATATTCTATGATTTCCGGACGTGATGGTGATAATTTAATAAGATCTCCCTTCCCATCACTTCTGACTATTGCAGAGAACTGTTGGACATCACTTGGAACTCTAGGATAATATGCAAGTCTAATTGAGAATGTTTTAAAAATCAGATTATCATTATTAAACTTCATACCAACTCCAAAACCATAATAATCGCTAGTTTTAAAAATCAAGCGATTATTAGAACCAATCCATCCAAAATCAGCAAATGAAAAAAATGAACATCTACACCCATTAACTATATATGGCATAAAGATGTTTTGAGTTAATTTAAATGACAATTTCTGTTTTCCTATTACCTTTTTGCTGTTAAATCCTCTTATATAATCATCGAAATATACAAAATCTTCCGGATAGCGATTAAAACCAATAATATATGAAACATCTGCATTAAAACGTATCTTACTTCTTTTTAATTTAAATAGCTTAGAAAAGGACTGAAACTTAGCTTTTACAACTCCTCTCTCAATTTTCGAATTATTATAGAATGTACCTACACCAAGGCTTGTTGCTAAATATTCCATCTTACTCTTATAGAACCATGATTTAGATGCTTTCAGTCCAGAATAAAATAGATTTGTTTGTTCATTATCTTCAAAACCTATAGTTAAATTCAATAAATATCCTTCTATAATATCCTCAGTTCTTCCTAAATCGAAAATATAGTTACTCTTATAATACTTCCTTTCAGATATTGTTCCACTTAATAGATTTGTTTCCCTACTCATGAAATAAGGAAACAGCTTTGGGTCAATAGGATTATCAAATACTTCCGTGTTTTTATACGCAACGGCTACCATTAAATTGTTAATCTTCTTATAATTATTGAAATAATTATAAGAATACCCAAGCCATGTATCAAGATACAGGTAATTAAATAACTTATCACTCTTAATTTTTTCTCCGAGATGAAGACTTCTTGCATTCCTTATACCCCTTACACTTAACAAGCCTGCCCATTTTGTACTTGTAAGTGCAAACTCTCTTTCTAATGCAATTTTAAAACCATCTCCTTCCTGATCTCTACGTGCTCCAATAGTAAAATCAATATATGAATGATTTATGTTTTTAATTGAGTAGGTCAATCCATAATTCCATTTAATACTATCTCTCTTGTCATACTCAATGTCACTAATCAACTGATGACCTATCCCAAACATGTTTTTATGGTACACTGAAAGATCAGCCTTATTTCTAAAATCAGAACTGACTTCTGCTGCAATAGAAAATACATCTTCACATAGTACGAGTATATCTACAGTATTCTCATCAACTTCAATAATCTCTATTGAAGCATCATTAAAAACAGCTTGTCTTCTAAGTAAACGTTCATTATCGGCCAATTCCCACGCACTAACTTTATCACCTTTCCTAAAAGAAATTAGTTTCTTTACATAGCGATCTTTAGTACTTTTATGAAATCTATTACCCATCCTCTCAATCCAGCTATCGGCAATTCGGGTCGTATCGTACAATAAAGGACCAAATGGTTCTAATACTTTTATGTATACATTTCTGATTAATTTATCCTCATATTCTACATATTCCTCTTCTCTATCCTGCACAAAGGCTTTTCCAGCTTTTCGTCTAATAAATAACTGTTTGAATTTTTGAGCAAAATAACCATTCTTATTCTGAGCAATATTAAGTTTAATCGTGTCTTTGTTAACATATAGTATACCAGTTCTTTCTGCTGGTTTACCCTGTGCACACAAGTCTGTATCGACTGAAATAATCGTTACAGTAATTATTAAAATTATTTTAATTAATTGTGTACTCATTATGTTTACAAATTAGAAAATAAGGCCATTTTGCAATAAGTTTAGAAAATTGCAATCGTTTCCGTAAATTTTTTATTACCTTTACGGCCTGTTAAAATAACTATTAATATCAACTGATGTAGAGTATTACCCAGATGATACATAACTGTTGTTTAACACACAGTGTTTTTAAGCACTGTGTCAGGTACAATATAGACATAAATTTGCATAAATATTTAATATTTCAAATCTAAATTTGATATGGCTAACGATAATCTTATTGCCGAAATCAATGGCATGATTAACTCGCATTCAAACATTCTTGAAAATTGCGAGAGAAAACAACTAATTAAGGAGGCAGTTGATAATGACAACTGCGTAGTAACAAAAAATGGAACTCTAGCAACTTGGACTCCATCTCATTCAACTGGTAGAAGCCCTAAGGATACGTACATTGTATGTAACCCAGAAAGCCAAGATCGTATTGACTGGACTTCTCCTAATAACATTAAACTTGATCCTGAAACATTCGACATGGTTGTTGAGGATGCAATTAAAGTGTTATCGGAAAAGAATAAACTTTACACGACTGAGAGAGTTATTGGTGCTGATTCTAATTACGCATTACCAGTTAAATTTGTTTCAGATAATGCTCTTGTAGGTGTTTTTACAGATAATATGTTTCGTCCAGTACCTGAAGATATAGAGAACTCTGTATTTTATAATAAGGACTTTTATCTATTGTCTTTACCTTATGATTATTTAGATAGAGATAAGTACAAGGGACGTTTACGTGAAATGCCTAATGGTGACACTTCTAACATGTGTGTTGCTATTGATCCTGACAAACGTATTGGTGTTGTTTTCGGTTCTGCTTACTGTGGAAGTAACAAAAAGTTAATGTTTACAGTAATGAACTATTACCTTCCATTCGAAGGTGTATTACCTCTTCACTGTTCTGCTAATGAAGGTAAAGATGGTAATTCTGCTTTATTACTTGGACTTTCTGGTACAGGTAAAACAACTTTATCGGCAGATCCAGAGCGTGCCTTATTAGGTGATGATGAGCATGGTTGGAGTGAAAATGGTATTTTCAACTTTGAAAATGGTTGTTATGCTAAGATGATTGATATTGAGAGAAAGAACGAACCAGAGATCTGGGATGCAGTTATGCACAAAGATGATTATCTTAATCATGGTGCTATCCTAGAGAATGCTATGGTTTATCCTAGTGGAGAGATTGACTTCTTTGATACTCGTTATACTCCAAACTCACGTTCTTCGTATCCTTTATCATTCTTAAGCAATATTAAGGAGAGTTCATGTGCTGGTCACCCTAACACAATCTTATTCTTAACTGCTGATGCGTATGGTGTTTTACCTCCAATATCTCAACTTACAAGAGAACAAGCAATGTTATGGTTCTTAATGGGTTACACATCTAAATTAGCTGGTACTGAAACAGGAGTAACTGAGCCACAAGCTACTTTCTCTAGATTCTTTGGTCAACCATTTATGCCATGTAAGCCAAGCACATATGCTGATATGTTAGGTGCTAAGATGGATCAATACAATACTAAAGTATTCCTTGTTAACACTGGATGGAGCGGTGGTTCTTACGGAACTGGTTCTCGTATTAAACTTAAATACACTCGTGCTATGGTAAATGCAGCACTTAAGGGTGATTTAAATAATGTTGAGTACAAATACAATGAACTTTTCCACGTAAATGTTCCTCAATCATGTCCTGATGTTGCTACTGAAATTTTAAACCCGGAAGATACTTGGGCCAATAAAGAAGCATATCATCAGACTGCTGAAAAATTAGCTTCTCAGTTTTCTGAAAACTATGATAAGAACTACGGACAGCAAGAGATTGCTGAAAGTATCAAGAAAGAATGTCCTGGAAAATGTATTAATTCTCTAGTATAATTTCTTAGATATAAAATATATAGTGGGCTGTGATTTATTTCACAGCCCACTTCTATTTTCATATTACTACATACTAAAATTAGAATCGATAAGAAACACCAAATTGTAGTGTTCCATTAAATACATCTTCACTTTCATCATCAATAACAGGATTTACTCCCGCACAATATCTACCTATCAAACCTAATCCCATATCAAAGATATATTCACCTCCCAAAATAACTCCTACATCCAGATCATTTACATCTTTTATATCCACTGACGTTCCTTTATAAGTTGTCTCTGCCTCAATATTGTATCCAAACTGTATACCTGTTTGAATATTAAAGTTATTACTCAAGTAATATTTTAATGTAGGTATCATAGATATGTAGTTTAAATGAATTTTTGGAACCTCACTACCTGTAGCACCCAAAGGTGTGGAATCCGATTTAGCACCTTTTTGTGAATATAATAAATCAACTCCATATGCCCACTTACTAGTCTTATATTCCATGAATCCACCAATAAATATTCCAGCCATAGAATTTGTTTCATCACTATCACCGTATAAATTAGATACGTTGAGGCCTCCTTTAACACCATATTTTATTTTCTGAGCACTAGATGTCGCCATAAACATTACTGCACATAGCAGTACTAATATTATTCTTTTCATAATTGTATTATTTGATTATTATAAATCAAATATAATCATAACAATACATATAGTCACTACTAATGCTTGAATAATATTTACTCTATTCCATAATTGTTTACTACAAAATCAACATCTTTATCTCCTCTACCAGAAAGATTTACCAGTATAGTCTCTTCTTTAGACTTATCTGCTGCTAATTTCATAGCATATGCTATGGCATGAGCACTTTCTATTGCTGGGATTATTCCTTCTTTTCTAGATAACTCATAGAATGCATGTATCGCCTCTTCATCGGTTATTGTTTTATAATTAACCCTACCTATTTTCTTAAGGTATGCATGTTGTGGTCCAACACTTGGATAATCTAAACCACTGGCAACTGTATGAACTGGTGCTGGTTCTCCTTTTTCATCTTTTAGTACTATAGAATTAAAACCATGTAAAATACCTTCTTCTCCATATGTCAACGATGCAGCATGTTCACCCACCTTATTACCTTTACCATTAGGTTCAACACCATATATTTTCACATCTTCATCACCTAGAAATGCTGTAAATAGACCCATTGCATTTGATCCTCCACCAACGCAGGCAACAAGATTATCGGGTAATGAATTTGTCATCTGCATAAACTGTTCCCTCGCTTCTTCTCCTATGATCTTCTGAAAATCCCTTACCATCATTGGAAAAGGATGTGGCCCCACAACTGAACCTATTGCATATAATTGAGTTACAGGATCCTTCATATATGCTTCAAAAGCTGCATCTACTGCTTCTTTTAATGTTTTTAATCCGTGAGTAACAGGAACAACATTTGCACCCAATACCTTCATTTTAACGACATTTGGATACTCTTTTTGTATATCAACCTCTCCCATATAGATATCACACTCTAAACCTACTAATGCCGCAGCTGTAGCCAATGCCACTCCATGTTGTCCAGCTCCTGTTTCCGCTATTAGTTTCTTCTTGCCCATCTTTTTAGCTAAAAGAGCTTCCCCCAGACAGTGATTAATTTTATGCGCTCCTGTATGGTTTAAATCCTCTCTCTTAAAATAGATCTTAGCTCCCCCTATTTTCTCACTTAGATTTTTTGCATAAAACACCGGCGAAGGTCTTCCTGTATAGTGCTTATGAAGATATGCAAGTTCATTCTTATACTCATCAGTATCTTTAATACTGTCGTAAACATCTGCAATTTCCTGCATTATCGACTTTAATTGTTCTGGTATATAACTACCACCATATTGTCCAAAATATCCTTTAGAATTAGGTAAAACCTCATTTAATAATAAATCTTTCATCTTCGTATTTTTAAATTTTTCATAAAAAAAGGTCGAGGAATTTAATTCCTCGACCTTACATATAACTTGTATATTGTTGCTTATATTACTGCACGGCGATTACATCAAACTCATTGTTTTGATTTATTAATAACCACCATCGCCAATTTAATACTCTCATGTTTTTATTTATTTAGAATTTAACGCAAAAAAAATAGCCGCAGGAATCAACCTACGGCTATAATATCTTATATATGAATACTATTTAGATCAATTTCTTGTACTGTCTATCAGTTAACTGCCACCAAAGCCAGCTATTAGTTCTTGAAATAGTATTTTCTTGTCTCATTTTCATGAATGCAATATTAGAAGTAATTTATTAAATATACAAACAATTTTATTACTATAATTCTTAATTATCTTAACTTTGCTTCAAACAAAACAGTTAAACATATGTATTTACAACAAGCATTTAGAGGAAACAATAAATTCTCTAGGTATTTCATTACAACAATTATCCTAATACTCTCAACGCAAATTCTTGGTGCTTTACCTGCACTGGCAGCTATGCTGTATGGAGTAATGTCAGGAGGAACAGTTAATCCAAATAATCCATCAGATTTTGCTTCTTTAGGTATTGATCAGAATCTAGGCTTAGCATTAATGTTAATTCCTTTTGCTGTAGGATTTTTTACACTATTAGTCTGCATCAGAAAACTACATTCGAAAAAGATTATGGATGTTATCACAACAAGACCAAAGTTTGATTTTAGCCGAGCTGCTAAAGGCGGACTTTTATGGGGTGCTTTTATTATAATTTCTGCTCTTCCAAGTATATTGGCAAATGATGGCAGTGTAACTTTTAATTTCGATCCAGTTCCATTCTTCACTCTTTGTATTGTATGTCTGCTACTACTACCACTCCAGACATCGTTTGAAGAATTAGTATTCAGAGGATATTACATGCAAGGATTCGCTGTAACAACAAATACCAGATGGGCTCCTTTATTGGTAACATCTATCGCATTTGGATTATTACACTCTATGAATCCTGAAGTTAAAGAATTTGGCTTCTGGATGGCAATGCCTAGTTATGTGTTTATGGGATTAATTATGGGTATAGCAGTAGTTATGGATAATGGATTAGAAATAGCATTAGGTATGCATTTCTCTAATAATTTCATTAGTGCTCTATTATTCACATCTCCTGTTAGTGCACTTCAAACACCAGCACTATTTACAGACAATGATCCTTCAATGTCATATAGTGATAATATAATCATGTTAATTACTGGAATTGCCTTTATTCTCCTATGTAGTAAAATATTTAAGTGGAAAGATTGGAAAAAGATATTTAAACCTGTAGTGGTTAAATAAAAAAAGCGGCTCGAAAGCCGCTTTTTTTATGCTATATCTAATTTACTACAATTTTCCTTTTCTAAATACTTCTAAGAAATAACCTGTTGGACAGAAGTAATGACACCATGCCTTAGGTACAAATATTGAAATAATAAGAAATACACTTGCTATTATTATTGCCGAAGGAGATGCTACTGATGTTAGAAATGCTGCAAATGGTTCTACATTTGATAAATCAATACTATAACCGGCAATAATCATTATCACTAATCCGTAAAAAAATACCATTCTAACATATTTAAGGTACTTTAATACTTTAGAACTTAGCTTAATCTTTTTCTTCTGTAACTTACTTGTAAGTTCTTGTGCTGCACCATATGGACACACATAAGTACAGTAAAATGCCTTATTTGTGAATAATGGTAATATAATTGCAAGTAGAATAATACTTGAAATAATCAGTTTAGACATAACAGGCACTCCGTTTAATAGCCATCCGTACATCAATGCTAAAGAAATAAATTCACCTCTCCAGAAACCCAATATTAATATAGATGCTACAAGTAGGATGACTCTCTTCTTAGCAAATGATTTAGGATAAGTAAAACTCAATAAAGCAAATATCACTACAAATAAACTAGCAGCATAGGCAAGCCATTGCATCCAATCAATATGCTTTTCTGTATTCATCGCCTCAAGGTACTTAGACAGCCTTAATTGTACTCCTTCTTTAACCGCCCCAGTTGTCATTGAAGCTCCTGATACAACGTCTATATCAGCTGTTAAAGCATCTTTAACACTCATCTCATTCCACGAACAGAAAAATCCTTTTCGCTTAATTCTCCTTATAAAACCACGAGATTCAATATTTGGCAATAGCTTTACTCCAGCAATTATTTCATTATTGTCTATTGCTATTAATACTGGTACTTTACCTGCATATCCGATGATATTATCGGCAACAGGACTGGTAGAAAGCACTCTTCCCAATACTTTCCCTTCTTTGTCTTTAACTATGCCCTCATCTACTGATGTTACTTTAATGTCCATTGCACTCGGGAAGAATTTACGGGCATCTTCTATCTTAAACTTATCTTTTACATCCGTTATAGAATCAACAGCAGATGTACTGTTTACACTTTGTCTTGTAATCATTGTAAATAGTATTACGAGTAATACTATTTCAGGCATTTTCCTTAATAATTTCATTTTTTATAATTTATTCACCAATCAAACCTCCTGTGAGCTTTATCAGTGTAGTATTTGCATTTATAAGATTGTATATCGAATTCAATCTTGCTATAGCCACATTCATATACAATATCTGAATATCTCTGTAATTGAATGAATTAATTGCCCCCGTTTTATATTTCTCTTTTGATATACTCAGGTTTAACTCAGCAGCCTTTAAATTCTCTTCTGCCAAGACATACATTTCCTTTCTTACGTTATACATTTCTAGTGCTGAAGCCAACTGATTTGACAATTTAAACTCCATTTCGTCCTTCTCAATATTACCAATATCTTTTTGAAGTTTAGCAATCTTTACTGCACGTCTTTTATTGCCTCCATCAAATAATCTATAAGTAAGATTTAAGCCAGCTGACAGACTAGTTCTTTCGTAATCAATCACACCTCTGTTCTCATAGTCATTCTTATTATCAAGATATGATGCCCCTGATGTTAATGACAATCTTGGATAGTATGCACTTTTGGCCATTTGTATATCCATCTCGTTCATCTTCAATGACAAATATTGATTCTTAAGAACATTGTTTGAAGACATCATCTTATCTAAAAGAACTGATAACTGATATACGTTATACACTGGTTTTAATTTCGAAACCAGTGTATACTGTACCTCTGACTGTTCTCCCATCAAAAGGTTTAATTCTCTTAAAGAATTATTTAAAGCTGCTGATTGAAGTAACATATTACTCTTATCCTGTAAGAATGAATTCTTAGATTGCAAATGTTCGTAAGTTCCTGTACTTCCGAGCTCTTTTTGTAGTTCAATCTTTTCGTATCTATCCTTAGATAAGTTAAATAATTTCTTACTTACATTAAGTTTTTCCTGCTCAAGGAGTGACCTGTAATAAGCTACTATAATGCTCTGAATAGTATTTTCCATTACCACTGCCGCATTACCTTTTGATAATTCATTTAAGGCATCTAGCTTATTCTTATTTATGCGAATAGAAAAGCCACTGAATAAAACCCAGTTTAAGTCAATACCTGCAGTTAGAGAACCTGTATTAACCTTTTCTACTTTATCGTCATCCATCGAATACTTATATCCTCCTCTTAAATCAAGGGTTGGCAGTGCTCCTGCCTTTCCCCATGAGTTATTTAATTCAGATACATTCTGTTGCTTATTTATTGAAAGAACAGAATAGTTGTTTTTTAGTCCCTTTGCAATCGCTTCTTCCAATGATAATGGTGTTTGCGCAAATAGTCCTACTGACAGAAAACTGACTAATATTAATATCTTGTATTTCATTTATTTTTCATTATTAATTAACTACTCAAAGCAACAGTTACTCGTTCATATTCTCTCTCTGCTTATTTATTACAGCGATACAAACTTCTTCTCTGCTTGGTTTTTCTCCTTTCCATAAATACCTGCAATACACCTTGATGTCATTCAATACATGAATGAATACAGGGAAAAAGATTAGAATAAATATTGTTCCGAATACTACACCATATGCCAACGACAATGCTGTTGGTATTAAAAACTGTGCTTGTGGACTCTTCTCTAATATCATTGGAAACAGACCAACAGATGTTGTTATAGATGTAAGAATTATTGGTCTTAATCTTGACTTTCCTGCTTCTATGATAGAATCTTTCATGTTTCCTCCAACTTCCATAAGGGAGTTGAACTTGGCGAGAAAGACGACCGCATCGTTTATGACGACTCCTGATAGTGCAACTATTCCCCAAACACTCATCAAAGATACAGGTTTCATATGTATTCCATGGCCCCACATAACACCTAAAAATGATAATGGTATCATTAATAGTATAATTAATGCCTGCGAAACTGACCTAAAGTGCATCATCAGTATTGCGACGATAAGAGCAAATGCTATTGTATAGAAAGTCTTTATCTGGCTCATTGCCTCATTACTTGTTTTCTGCTGTCCCTGATACACGATATCTATACTTGGGTATTTTGCTTTCAGTACAGGTATAATCTCCTTTTTTACTTGCATTAATATCTCTGTTACTGAAGCATATGGATCAAGTAGTTCTGCATCTACTCTACCCTCTCTCTTTCCGTTATAATGTCTGATCGTTACAGGTCCTCTTCTTACTGTATATTCAGCAAGTTCTATCAGAGGATATTCACCACTCGGTGTTACTATCTTCATCTGTTCTAACTGACCTATATTCTCTCTTCCTTCTTTTGGATATCTAACCCAGACTCTCAGCTCATCTCTTCCTTCCTGAAGTCGTTGCACCTGTCCACCATAAAATCCATATCTAATCTGATTTGCAAGTGATCTTTCGTTAAGTCCTAAGAAATATGCCTTATCTTTTAATTTTAATATTACTTCCTGCTTTCCTTGTGCATTATTATCAATAATATCTTTTAATGCTGGAATCTTTGAAAGTTCTGTCATTAAGAACTCCTTTGCCTCATCAAGCACCACAAGATTTCTACTCATTAATCCTATTGAAACCGGACTTCCCCATCTATTACTTCCTCCAACTGTAAACTTCCTGGCTTCTGGCACTTCTCCAATCTTTTTCTTTACCATGGATGATATTTCCATTCCTGTAATATCAAGATCATCAAGTTTTCGTGGTAAAATAAAGATATTACCAGCATGAGTTCCTCTCTCCGTACCTTGGAATGCCCATCCTACTGAAATAAATGTATTAGTTATAAAATCGTTTGAATCCTTAAATTGTTTCTTCAAATCTTCGTTAACATCCCAAATAGCCTTATCAAACTTCTTCAGGAATTTGAGAGTTTGTTTCTCTCCAGCTCCTGGTGTAAATGCAACTTCAATATTGAAATGATCAAAGTCAACTGATGGGAAGAATGTTGTTTTTATGAAACCTCCACCTAGTAAGCCTGCTGTTCCTAGCATTAAGAAGATAGCAACTGCCACTGTAGGATATCTATATTTTAGTAGATATTCCATACACGGAGCATAAACCTTTTCTCTTAACCAGAACATAAATGAGTCCAGATGCTTTCTTAATCCTCTTGCCTCTTTAGTTAGTGTCTTAGGATTTAATACATGTTTTGACCCAACGTGTGCTGGCAGTACGAAAAATGCTTCAAATAGAGATATGACCAAAGCAATAATCACAATAAATGCCATCTCATAGATCATTTCCATTCTTCCTTGTAGGAACAATAAAGGACAAAAAGCTAAGATTGTTGTAAGCACTGAGGTTATCACGGCTGGTAATACTTCCATTGTTCCGTCCAAAGCAGCTTGTTTAGCTGGTTTTCCTCTTTCAAAATGGGCATATATATTTTCCGCAATCACGATTCCATCATCCACAAGAATACCAATTACAAGTATCATACCAAATAGTGAAATCATATTTATCGTTACTCCTGCAAGTTTTGCAATTATGAACATTCCCAGAAATGCCGATGGAATACCCCATGCTACCCATAGAGATAATCTGAAACTCAGGAAGAATGCAAGACATAGAATAACAAGAATTAATCCTAATTCTCCATTACCAACAAGTAAATCCAGTCTGTCATTTAAGATATCTGTTCTGTCAAACCCCATGTCTAACTTAACTGATTCAGATTTCTTATTAAATTCTTTTATATAATTCTTACAGTAATCAGATATAACAACCATATCCTCCTCAGGCAACTTATTTACATCAATAAGAATAACATCCTTTCCATTTAATTTTGTTCCTATATAGTCATCAGAATACTTCTTAGTAACAATTGCTACATCCTTTATTCGTATTATACTTCCATCTGGATTTGCTCGAACTACTATGTTTCCTATCTTATCAGGATTAGAACTACGCGAACGAAGGCGAATAAGAATATTTTCGGTGTCAGATTTTAACTGACCACCTGAGACATCGTTATTGTTATTTCTGATTGCTGCTGAAATCTCATCAAAACTTACATTGTACTTTAATCTTTCTAATTCTTTAATCTCAACAGAAATCTCTGGTTGAGGTGCTTCTTGAAATTGAACTTGAGAAATAACTCCAGAAGACAGTAAGTCTTCCTCTATCTCATTAGCACGTTCTTTAAGAGCCAGATACCCCACATCACCACTAATTCCCAAAATAAGAACATTTGATGATGATCGTCTCTTACGCACAACTGGTCGTTCTGACGCTGATGGGAAAGATGATATTCCATCTACAGCGTTCTTAACCTCCATCAGAGTTTCATCAATATCATATTCCCCTGTAGTTTCAACTGTAACATTAGCGAAATTCTCCGAAGATGATGATGTTATCTCTCTTATTCCTACTATTCCTCTAATAGATTCTTCTATACGCGAAGTAACACCTTCCTCCATCTCAACAGGAGAGGCTCCAGGGTAATAAACCGATACATTAATTATTCTCGAAGTCCTTTCAGGAAAGAATGATTTTTTCATCTGTCCCACTGAAAACAATCCTGCAAGCAGTACGACCGCAATAATCATGTTTGCATAGAAAGGAAACTGTATAAACTTTTTAATTATATTTCTCATCTATCGCAAAATTTTAACTTTAGTATTCTCTCTGGCGTCAATCAGTGGCTCCGTAACAACATCAATACCTTCTTTTAAACCGTTAAATACAACAGATGTATTGTTATGCTTAATAATATTGATACTCTTCTTGTGAAGAATACTGTCAGTTATTACAAATACCTGATTATGATTAAATACTGAATTTCTAGGAATCTCCATAACGTTATGAATTGCCTTCCCTTCAAACTTTGCAGTCATATATTGCCCCAGAACTGTATTATCTAAACCATTTAAAACTTTAACATATATACCTCTTGATTGCGTCCTTTCGTCCACAAAATTAGATTTTCTTACAACCTTACCCTTAAGAACCTCTTGATTTCCATTTACTGATATATCAACCTTGTCTCCTATCTTAATCCACTGACTTTTAACATCACTTACATGCACCTCTAGTTCTAGTTTATCTGTATTGATTATCTTAGCCAAACGTGCTCCTATTCCTGCAAAAGAACCAACTTCCTGATTAACTGACAGTAATGCTCCATCAAAAGGTGCTGTAATTACGTATCTCTTTATGCGTAATTCTTCCCCTTTAATAGTAAAGTAATCATTTAACAGGTTTCTTGCAGCTAAATAAATCTTCATCTTCTCGTTTGCAATCTTTGGTAACTCAGGCAAGTCTTTATCTAATTCTATATTATTAAAGAAAGCTCTATAGTTGTCATATTGCGATGGGAAATCAACTTTTACATCCGGTAATAGAAGAGCTAATGAATTCATAAACCTACTCTTCTTTGCTTTCAGGGCAAGTATAGCTTCATCATCATATATTTTAACAAGAACATCTCCTTTCTTAAAAGATTGTCCTTTCTTAAACATTATACTTCCTTTTTCTATTTTACCAGAAGCCTCACTCACAACATCAACAACTTGAGATGATGTAATTCTACCAGTAGCAACGACTGGTGATATAATTGAATTATATGAAACTAGTCTGGCTTTTACATATCTATCTGGAACAACAGGTGCTTGTCTTTTTGGTAAAGTTCTCTGACTTGCTAAAAATAACATCGTAAGATAGCCCATTATTATTATCGAGACAGTGATAACAAGAATGATGGTTTGTCTTTTCTTCATGTTTTAGGGAAAGTTAAATTTGTATTATATTAGTTAGAAACTTAAAAATACCATTTTACGCTCTTAATTCAAACAATGTTATAAAAGTTAATATTTAATTAACACTTCTCTCTATAAAATTGTACAAAAAAAATAGCTTACTTGTATATATAAGTAAGCTATTAAGTATAATAATGGTATAACTATCTAATAATACGCAATATAGATCCACCAGAAACACTTTTATCTATATTTGATGGTCTACTATAACATTTTACTATTACTCCTCCAGCTGCTGACAAATCAAGATTTTCACTCACATTTATAGATGCAATACTACCACCCGACATAGAAAGCTTATAATTTTCAGCATTAAGATTTTTAGCAGAAATAATACCTCCTCCAGATGTTTTTATAGAAAGATCAGTTACACTACCATATAGGGTAGCATGACCTCCACCACTAATTTTCACACCAAGTTCATCACTCTTAATCATTTCTGTATTAATTCTACCTCCACCAGATACAGATAATCTATTTATATCCTTAACTACAACAACTGCCTTCATTTCTTTTCTTCTATTAGAAAAACTTAAACTAAAACGTCTTTTCAGATATATCTTCAATTCTCCTCTTTCAACCTTAACTACAAGGTATTTCTCAAGATCTTTATCAATAGTTATATTTACAGACTCGCTATCTCCTTGTGAAAGGTATAGATTAAAGCCATTACTTATAGAAACTGAAGTAAAGTTACAATTATTCATAATTTTCAAAGCAATCTTGAATATTATAATAGTTTTTAACACAAAATCAGTAAATTAGCCATTTAAGAAATAATATAATTATATATATTAAACATAAAAACTTATAAACTAATGAAAAAAACTAGCTGTTATTTGTTAGCTGTTGGTATCATGTTTGCATCATGTACTGGCACTAAGCAAGCTAAGGATGAGAATCCATTCTTTTCGGAGTTTAATACTCCACATCAAGTGCCTGCATTTGATAAAATCAAACTAGATCATTACATGCCTGCCTTTACAAAAGGTATTGAGCAACAAAAAGAGGAGATTGCAAACATTGTAAAGAGCTCTGAAGCTCCTACTTTTGCAAACACAATTGAAGCTTTAGAAAGAAGTGGTGCAATTCTTGGTAGAGTAAGTGATGTATTCTTTAATCTTAAGAGTGCAAACACTAACGACACAATGGATTCTATCGCAGAAGTTATTACTCCTATCCTTTCTAAGCATGGGGATGATATTAACTTAAATGCAGGTTTATACAAGAGAGTTAAAGCTATCTATGATCAAAAAGACAAATTAGGTCTTACTACAGAGCAATTAATGGTTCTTGAGAAGTATAACAACGATTTCGTAAGAGGTGGTGCTAATCTTCCTGCTGACAAACAAGATGCTTTAAGAAAAGTTAATGGTGAACTTTCTTCACTATATCTTAAATTTAGTAACAATATAGTTGCTGATAACAATGCATTCTTATTAACTATTACAGATAAGAAAGACTTAGCTGGTCTTCCTGAATCAGTAGTGGTAATGGGTGCTGAGACTGCTAAGGAAAAAGGTATGGAAGGTAAATGGGTTTACACTCTTGATAAGCCATCATTATTACCATTCTTAACTTATTCTTCTAACAGAGCTCTTAGAGAGAAAATCTTTAAAGGATATACTAATAAAGGAAACAACAATAACAAATTTGATAACAAAGAGGTAGCTTCAAGAATCATGGTTCTTAGAACTGAGAAAGCTCACCTTTTAGGTTATAAGTGTTTTGCTGATTACCGTCTAGAGGTTAACATGGCTAAAAACCCTAAGAATGTTTATGAGCTTTGTAACAAGATCTGGGCTAAAGCTCTTCCTGCTGCTAAGAAAGAAGCTAAGGAGCTACAGAAAATGATTAAGAAAGATGGTAAAAATTTCAAGCTTAAGGCTTGGGATTGGTGGTATTATACTGCAAAACTTCAGAAAGAGAAGTTCGATCTTGACGAGTCAATGCTTAAACCTTATCTTAAGTTAGAGAATGTACGTGATGGTGCTTTCTATCTTGCTAACAAGCTTTATGGAATCAACTTCAAGCAAGTACATAACTTACCTATTTTTCACAAAGATGTAACTACTTTTGAGGTTACTGAAGCTAACGGTGATTTTATTGGTGTCCTTTATATGGACTGGCATCCTAGAACAGGTAAAACAGTTGGTGCTTGGATGACTTCATTCCGTAAGCAATCAGCATTAGATAAGCAAATTACTCCAGTAATTTCTGTTACTTGTAACTTCTCTAAACCAACTGCAACTACTCCTGCTTTATTAAGCTGGGACGAGACAGAAACTTTATTCCACGAATTCGGTCATGCTATCCACGGATTGTTGTCTAAGTGTAAGTATAACAGAATCTCTGGTACTTCTGTACCTCGTGACTTCGTTGAACTTCCATCACAAGTTATGGAAAACTGGTGTGGAGAGCCTGAAATGCTTAAAGTTTACGCTAAACATTATAAAACAGGTGAGGTTATGCCACTTGAGCTTGTTAAGAAATTAAACAAAGCTAGTCAGTTTAACATGGGATTTGCAACTACTGAATTCATGGCTGCTGCTCTACTTGATATGGCTTACCATACTCAAACATCAACTAAGCCACTTGATATTGCTAAGTTCGAGAAAAAGACACTTGACAAAATTGGTCTAATTGACGAGATTGTTGTTCGTTACCGTTCTACATATTTCAAGCACATATTTGGTTCTGAAGGATATGCAACAGGATACTATGCTTATACTTGGGCTGAGGTTCTTGATGCTGATGCATTCAACGCATTTAAAGAGACTGGTGATATCTTTAACCCTAAGGTTGCTAAATCTTTCAGAGATAACGTAATCTCTAGAGGTGGTTCAGACGACGTAATGAAACTTTACCTACAATTCAGAGGTAAACAACCAGATCCAAATGCTTTATTAAGAAGAAGAGGATTAATTAAGTAAGCTATATAAATAGTTACTATATATTGAAGGTGTTCCATTAATTGGAGCACCTTCTTTTTTGTATATATATCTTATCTTCAGAATAGATATTCTTCCTCTCCGCTACCTACCCTCTACCTGTCAACTCCGTATTAACTCCCATTTTTGCGCATAAAATGGGAGTTAATAGATAGAGGGTAGGTAGTTGATAGGTAGAGGATACAAAGTATATCCACAAAAAATGGCACCCCATAATTGAGGTGCCATTAAATTTATAAGCTTAGTATATCTTACTTATCGTAACCAAAAAGATCTTTAAGAGAAAGTACTTTAACCTTACCTAACTTCTTAAGAGTTCTCATGTTAACTAGTTTCTTATTACCAACAACAAGGAATGCATAATTACTATCTTTTACATTCTCGTTAAAGAATTTATCAAGATCTTTAAATGTAGCTTTCTTAGCTAAATCATATACACCTTTTCTGTAGTCAGTATCAATTCCAAGATCCTTATTAGAATCATATGTCCAATAGATTTGATCTTTAGTGATACGCTCACTCTCAATCTTCTTTTGAATAGCTATACGAGCATTTTCAAAAGCTTTCTCATCGTGAGGCATATTATTTAATAGCTCTAATAAACCATCAGTAGCAAGCTTTAACTTGTCAACCTGAGTAGCAACATATCCAAGGATATAGTTAGACTTCTCCTTTTTAGATGGAGTATCAAATACTGACCATGCACTATATGCTAAAGCTTTAGATTCACGGATCTCCTGGAATACAACAGAACCCATACCACCACCAAAATACTCGTTAAATAGAGATATTGCTGGCATTTGATCCTTATTAAATTTATTCTTCTTAGCAACCATCATAATGTTTGCCTGAACCATATCGTAGTCTACGAAATACACTACATTTTTATCTATTGCCTTTTCAGCATACTTCACTGGAGCAGGAATAGCTTTCAGTTTAGCAGGAACTTTATGATGAGCCTTAAGAGTAGACTTCACTTTAGCTAAATCTTCCTGACCATAATAGAATATTCTATGCTGATAAGATGTCATCTCTGACACTCTTTTAGTTAAGTCAGCAGGATTAACAGCTTTAAGTTCTTTTTCTGTTAGAATATCTGTGTTAGGATTCTTAGCACCATATTTACTATAGTTAAATAATCCTGACCACATGATAGCAGACTTATTCATTAAAGCATTAGAACGATCTTTAAGAATACCAGATACATAATTTCTATAAGCAATATCATCATACTGTGCATTAGCTAAAACATGCTCAACAAGCTCAATTCCCTTATCAAATGAAGAATTAAGTCCTGAGATAGAGATAGATGAATAATCAGAGCCAGTTCTGATTCTCATAGTTAAACCATTCTTATATAATTCTTCCTGAAGTGCAGCAGGAGTATATTTATCAGTACCAAGATATTGCATATAATTAACAGCCAAAGCTAATTCTTTAGAATGCTTCTTACCCATATCGAAAATATAGTATAACTTAAATAACTCGTTATCCTCATTCTTGATATAGTCAATATCCAGACCTTCCTGTAGATGATCTTTCTTAATCTTAGCCTTAAAATCAACGAATTCAGGCTTTAATGGCTCAGTCTTCTCGTTAATGATATTAGTTAAGAATTCAGAACGATCTGTACGATTAATAGGCACAGGAGTAATCTTAGGCTTATCAACCTTCATTATATTCTTATCAACACCCTTACGCTTATAAACTACAGCATAATTGTTCTTATAATGCTCATTAGCAAACTTAACAATCTGGGCTTTGGTAACATCCTTAAGTCCGTCAGTAAAGCTTATATAATTATTCCAGTCAACACCCAATACAAAAGCATCAACAAATTCACGAGCTCTATTATTACCTTCATAAGTTTTAATCTCAGAAAGTTGCAAATCTTTCACAACAGCACCAATCAGCCAATCAGGGAAATCTCCTTTTTTAACTTTCTCTATCTCTGCTAAGATAAGATTCTTCACTTGTTCAAGAGTCTGACCAGCACGAGGTTTTCCAGAAAAGTTGTGCATACCATAATCTTTCATAAAACGAGTAGAACAACCAGCTCTAAGAACCTTTTGCTGTTGATTAAGATCAAGATCGATAAGTCCAGCCTGAGAATTAGAAAGAATCATATCAATCATAGTAACCATTTTTCTATCCTCAGAAGCAAATCCGTCGAAACGATAAGCAAACATTACATACTCATCATTAGGACCAACTACTGTATGCTCAGTAACTTTAGTTATTGGTTTTTCAACAGCACCAACATTTTTAGGAACATCGCTTCTCTTGAAACCACCCCAGTACTTATTAACTAACTGAATAGTCTTTTCGAAATCTATATCACCAGAAAGACAGATAGCCATATTATTTGGCACATAATAAGTATCGAAATATTTATGGATATTTACCATTGAAGGATTCTTCAAATGCTCACCCTTACCAAGAGTTGTTTGCTGACCATACTTATGAGTTGGCCACAATGCAGACAATAATGTATTATAAGCCTTACGACCATCATTATCCTGAGACATATTAAATTCTTCATAAACAGCCTCTATCTCTGTGTGGAAAATACGAAGTACTAGTTTAGAGAATC